>Ga0208764_10000084_pt1 | contig 47975 bp, 31 predicted proteins | sample ETNtaG_18_FD_185762 | JGI IMG/M metagenome (GOLD analysis project Ga0208764, IMG submission 185762) | Marine microbial and viral communities from oxygen minimum zone, Eastern Pacific Ocean - ETNP201302SV91 (SPAdes) (version 2) | ecosystem: Environmental > Aquatic > Marine > Oceanic ... | reverse complement strand
GCATCTTTCGCAATCTTAATTCCGCTATTAGCAGATGTATTATTCAGACCTTTAGGATTGTATATAAAGTATTCTTCTGACTTACCAAAGTCATACTTCATAAATTGATCTGCTGTCTTTGGTTTATTGATCTGCCTTACTTTCTTAATCTTATGTGGATCAACATATCTAACTTCCTTAATTCCTTCTGTAGGTCTATCAAGGTCAATTACTTTATGATAATATAAACGCCCATCGATATACCATCTACGGAATATCTCATGGGCTTTGCTATCAAATCCAAATAAGTTTTTAATATATTCAAACTCATCACGTATCATAGTCTTAACTGCGTCACTAACCTCAAGCATGTCAAGGTTAATTTGTACAGGACTATCATTCAAGTCTGCAACTATTGCTTCATGGATAATATCTTCGATGGCTGAATCCACTTCTGGATGCATCGCCATCTCTCGATACTTCTTAACCATATCAAATTCGGTCTTGAAGTTACCGTCTAGGTCAAGGTATTGACCATAGTAACCTCCTGCAATATAACTGGTTGCGCCGTCCTCGCTTGAAGGTTGGATAGGAGAGGGAGCTCTCTCCTTGTCCTGCTTCTTCTTAAACGAGAAACCGAATAACTCTGCCATAATATTTGTGGTTCCTTACCTACTATTTAGTTAGCCACCAGCAGAGGTACTTACCAAGTTATTACCAATTTCTTTGGTAACATGGTATTGATAAGCAAACTCAACATCAAACTCTTCGTAAGAATCATTGTTGTCATAAGCAAGTGATACTTGAGAAACACTTACTGGGAATGCAGCAATCAATTCATATCTACGAATAACTTGTAAGTTGGACTTGTCACCCTTAAACTTATCTAGTTGGTCAATAGTAATATTAGTGAATATATCTGCAACATTAGATTCTGCAGTGTTAGCATCCACTCCATTGGTTACCTCGATCCACTTTTCATATGCAGAACGTAACTCAAATGCATCATCCTGATAGAATGTTGCTGTCCAAGTTTCATAAGTTCTATCTCCAGGAACTTTAATTACACGTCCACGGAAAGGCAATTCAACTGTACCTACATTAGTTGCTGGCAATGCAGCAGACTTACACATGTAAGTAACAGCATCTTCCGTCTCACTTATTTCTGGAGGTGCAACATTAGGAATGTTCCAAGGATGTGTTACTGAGAAGAGGTTAGGTCTTACACCACCTCTTATTGCTTTTTGGAACGTAAGAATTCCAAGTGCTTTGGCTGATGATTGTGCCATTGTTAGAGTGCTCCTTTAATTATCTGCGGGGAATAACTTCCTCAAACGATACGCCTGTGCGTGTCGCTACGAAAGTAAGTGTGATAAAGTTAATCGAGCGTGCTGGCTTGATGTAGAAATCAGCCTTAAACTCGTTAGCGTCAATGACGGCTCCAGTGTTATTGGACTCATCACAAACTACCAAGAAGTCAGTAATACCTCTTTCGGCTTGAATGCCTCTAAGATATGGTTCGACAACATTCTTGAAGTTGTTACGAGTGAACTCGTCATTAAGTTCAAAAAGAACCCCCTTCGCAGCATTGCCAATTGTCTTTTCTATCACGTTGAATAGACGACGGACATTGATACGATCAAATGCAGATGGTGAAGCGAGAGCAGTTTTGTCTCCGAAAAGTAGAATGCCCTGACCAGGAAGAGAAGTAACTGGGTTAATTCTATTCTGGTAGAGTTTATCTCTTTCAGATTTTGTTGGTGAATATGCTAGTTTAACAGCATTTCTAATTGCACCACGGTTCAAACCAGCAGGTGAGAACCAAGGTAAACCGTTAGCAGTAGTAGCGGCACATAATCCTGCAACGTCTCCGCAGACAGGAATGTAACGGTACTTATCAGCAAAGCGGTCATAAACATACTTCCAAGTGTTATCAAATACACCGAAGGAAGTAGATGCTAATGTAGAGTAGAAGTCAACTACATTATTTGTCTGTGTAGCAGAACTTGTTACTCCAACAACGTCTCCTCTATAAGGAGAAACAAAAGCAACACAGTCTTTACGACCTGCAGCAATTGTTAAGACGCTGGATGCAATACTTTGAGTGTTAGTCTTACTGCTAGTATCTCCTGGACCTGCAATAAGATAGTCGATCTGAACTGTTTCAGTGTCTGCAAACTCTTGAAGTCCTATGAGGATCTCTCCAGAAGTTGCACCTAAACTTTCAGCACCTTTCTGGAAGGTGTATGAAGTAGGAGCACCGAACAAGTCAAATGCAGTTGTGCTATCTGAACCAGCATTACTTGTACCAGCGATGTTACCACCAGTAGCTGCTTGGTTAGCACTTAGATCATATACTGCAGTTTCGTGAGAACCCCAGTAGATATATGCTGATTTCTCAAGCACTACTTGTGGGTAATAGTTAACTGCACCTTGTGAAGTCTTACCGTTGTTTGCTTTAGAAACATAAGTGAACTTCTCAAGAAGAGTATTAGGAGCACCACTGATTGCACCAGTTGCATCCCATACTGCAATGTGGAATTCATCATTAGAACCACCACGAGCAGCAACATAAGGAGAAGTGCCTGGGCGTGGAGCAATTGAATTCCAACTTAAACCTGTGAAGACAGTTTGATCATCATACCAACTACCAACTGTAGTAACGTTAAGGTCGGTAACACCGTTCTCAACAATGTCAGCAGTTGTCCATGTATCAGAAGTAAGAATGGAAACTTTATTTCCAGAACCATCCCATTCGTAGATGTAACCAGACTTGGTTCCAGCAGTATTCGCAATTGCAGTTCCGACGGTAGTAGTGGCTAGAGCACCGTCAAGAGTTAAAGTAACGTCTGCACCTTTATCAATAACTGCTACACGAATAGCATTTGCTTCTGCACCTACATCTCTTGCAGCCCACTTGAATGGGTTAGCAGCAGCACCAAAATATGTTGCTTCGTAGATATCCTTTGTTGCTATTGATAGTGTGTAAGGTGAAGTTACTGCATCGTCTGACGCACTTAACTGTCCACTTGTCGCACATCTAACTACGTCAAGTACACCACCGTATGATAAGAAACTAGCGGCTGTCCACCAAGTCTCAGCGTTTGCATCGGTGGGTTCACCGAATTGTTCGATTAGTTGAGATTCGTTTGATATGCGTACTGGTGTCAATACTGGTCCTTTCTGAAAAGCACCTGCGATTGCACCAACGTTAACTTCAACCGTCTCAATCGACCCGATAGTCAGATCCCTTTCCTGGATCTCAACTCCTGGTGATAAGAGCGTGCTAGCCATGCGTTTACTCCTGATGATAAATCAATTTTTGTCTAATATTATTTAGAAAAAGGCCCTTCTTCAGCGATACTCCCACATAAAATTCCTATCGCCATACTCATCTACCTTCCAATTATCTGGATCCTTATCATTCATATCGATGGTCCAAATGTTTCCTTCACTGTCTACTACCTGTTCATCTTCCAATCCATCCTGAATAAAACCAAATGGTGCCATGTCTTGCTCTATCTGGTTCTTTTGTTCTTCATATATTCTCTTACGGATATCCTGATCCGTCATTTCTTTAAAGTATTCCTGCTGTACCAACCATGCAAAGATAACTAAACACATCACTAAGTCATCATGGTGACCCTCATCTGCTTCAAATGATTGTTTATTCTGTATGAAGGTAGTGAGCTCAGCAACAATGTTGTAATCCTTAACAAGTAACTTATCATCTTCTATAAGAGTCTTTAAGTTAGAACATCCTTGTGCTTTAACTGTCTTAGACATCTTAACTCCCATCTGAGTTTTATTGCCTGAGAATCCAGTACCAACTACTTGACCTGCTCTACCACGCATTGCACACATTAAAACATTATCATATTCAATATCATAATGAAGCATAGATGCAACTGCTTCTCCAATATCATTAACTTCTATCAGAACATATGCTTTATTATAATTTGTAGCAACGTTGTAGATAACGTTGGGGAATAACATTGGTCGGATATCATGGTTTCTATATTTTGCTACTAAAGCCCACGGAGCCTTAGATATATCAATGACCACAAACGCACTATAGTCCTGAGCCAGACCACGAGATACGTCAACACAAATAATATAATCATGACCATCAATAGGACTTTCATAAACATCTAACCCTTGACTTGATTGTACAGGTTCATCATATATTAAATTTCTAAGTTTAGATGCAGCAATTAAAGTATCAACAGATCCCAAGAACTCACAGTCGAACTCTTGAGTGAACTGTCTTTCAGATGTATTGGCAATAGTAGTTTCTTTCCACTTGGCATCTCTGCCAGGCACTTTACTCCAATGAACTTCCGTCCATACATATCCATTTCTATTCTTCTGAGCATCAGTCCACAACTTATAGAAGTGGTTCATACCATATGGAGTTGATATAATTATTACTTTCGTTTTTGTACCAGAAGTAATAGTAGGGTAAACAGAACTAAAGAATGCTTCTGCGATATGATTTGGGACAAAGGCGAACTCGTCGAGGAAAATGATATTGAACGACATGCCTCGGACAGCACTTGCAGATGTAGAAGCTGCCAATATCTTTGATCCATTTTCCAACTCCATTGAACCTTTGTTGTATACAATTATCCCTTGCTGTAACCACATAGGTAATTGTTCATATGCTAGTTGAAGTCTACCAAGTAGATCTCTAGCAGTAGATAACTTGTTTGCAAGTATACCTACATTAACATTATCATTAAACAAAACATAATGCAAAAGGTAAGACACACACGTAGTGGACTTACCAGTCTGTCGAGGTAGCTTCGCTATATTGAATCTGTTCTCATGGAATTTTGTAATCAATTCCTCTTGAAAATCCCACATCTTAAATGGAACTATACCCTCATCAAGTGAGATGATCTTGATATAGTTCTTAGCAAAATATACAGGATCATCCTTACATATGATGTACTCCTGTATTTGCTCTGGGGTAAAATCAATCTGTGTCCCAACCTTTTTCAGATTGGGATTACCTAAGTAAAAATCTCCAGAATTCGTTGCCATACTAATGCGTTACTAAGTATTCCTCAGCCTCTTCTTTACTACTAAACCAATGAATATGACGGTTTAATTGTAAAGTATACTTATGTTCAATTTGGTCATACCCTATCACACCCTCATAATCAATCCAATCTGGATCAAGACGGTCTTCGGAAATTGTGGTCATGACTGAATTCCTCCTTTCTTAGTTCGTATTCTAGCATGGATCTCAAGATTCTGGCACGGCCAGTATCTCGAAATGCTTCTAGAACTTGAAGTTCAGATTTTAATTCAGTTGCTCTTGACATCACTTTTTTCCTTTATTATGTTGTGCCCACGCAAATGCGTATGCTTTGTCCTTGCCTACTTTTTTCTTTAAAGCTTTAACTTGTTTCTCTCTTCCTGGAGGTGCTTCTTCTCCATATACCCCACCAACTGCAGGTGGTAAAGATTGTTTTGAACTACTAGCTTCCCAATGACCATCTGAAGGATTTGGTTTCAGAGGTTTCTTGGATTGAGTTTTCTTCTTCCAGCTAGATGACTTCTTAGTTTTTGCTGCTAAACCTGTACCACTCTCACCAGTAATTGCTGCTAGACCTTCAGTTGTTAATATAACTGGTCCTTCAGTGGGATCTGATTCATGATACTTGATAACCCTACTACCAGGATAGACACTATCCGCTATCCTCTGTGCTTGAGGTCTCTGAAGTTTTGATAACTTAGATCTAAACACAGTGATATCATATTCTCTACCACGCCAAACGGTAGTGAGAACATAGTACCTTCCATACATTGTAGGGATCCTTGTTGTCATTATGCAGATACAGCGTTGCAGTCTTTATCATGACGTTGATACGCAGCAGGAGTCCTAGTAGTGTTATTAGTATTCCTTGCCTGATATGTACCAGGTGTCCTAGTGGTATTGTCGTAATTACGAGCTTGGTAATCTGCGTTCCAATTCTTAAAGGTCTTGGTAGACCATCCTTCATTACCACTGAACCAATTGACAGTTGTACTGCCTGGTTGTGGACTTACGGGATCACAGTTTTCGTCGTTTCTTTGGTATGCCATGTGACTATTTATCCTTTTTCTTAGATGCCTCTTTCAGCATTTTTTGGAGGTCAGCAGTACTACCAACAAACAATGAGTTGTTGTTAACTACCTTCTTAGCACTCTCTTCTTTGACATTTTTCTTGTCCTTCTGTAGTGCCATTAACTTGTCGGCTACGTCTCCGACATGTTTGATGAGTTGTCCAGCAACTTCGTATGCTCTAGGGTGATCAGAAGACATAGCCAAATCAAGAGCACCGTTGACAGCTTCTTGTCCCTTATCCACCAATAGGTAAAGGTTTCCTCGTGCGTATTCATAATCATCCTGTACTTCATCCTTACCCTCAACCTTCTTGGGTTGAGATTTCTTAACCTCAGGTGGGCTAATTTCAGTTGCGACTGCTTCCACAGTCTCAAAGGCTTGGTCTAAACCAGTTGTGTCATTATTCATAGATACTTGTCATCTCACTAAATCCAAAGTCATCACCACCAGTTAGTAGTGCATCATCAACTGCATCAATCAGATCTACCTTAGTACCAGCAGCTGCGGCAGCAGCAGTGGTTCCATTCTGTGCTCTACGTACAGATAGTTTATTTGGTGAGGTCTTACTCTTGACATAGAATACTTCATTACCAATCTCAATGTAAGATTGAGTAGGAATGTTGCTATAGTCAACAACCTCAACAGTTAAGTTCCTTGCAGTGATAGCACCAGCAAGTTCTGTAGTACCATCCTGATTCTTGTCTGTAAGTGCCTTCGGTGTAACCTGATAAGCAACCTGTCTGGTAGCTGTAGTGGAAGGCATAGTAGTATAGATATCTGCCTTTGCCTTCTTGATAGGACCAGCAGTTCCAACAGGACCAAAGATGTAAGACTTCACAGTAAAGTTCATTGTAATTAAGGTAATTTTCTTATCATCGAAAGAACCTTCATAGTCATCACTATAATTAATACCATTCAAAATGATAGGCACATCCCTATACTCACTCATACCATCAACTAACTTGATAGTCATATTATATGAAGGTTGGAAGATAGGAACTATCTGTTCTGTAATTTCCAATGCCTCATCATTAGTCTTAGATATAATATTCAATTCAAAATCAAGATTATAAGGAACAGGAGTGAACTGTTTCTTTACAGCATCATTAGTATCTGCCTTGAGTGTTAGAGTAGTTGGTGCAAGCTTTCTAGAACTATCATAAGAGATACCTGTCATTTCAAATGACAAACGAGGAACAGTAATAGCAACCTTCTGGTTAAGATCTGCCTGTTGTTCTAGTCTTGCTAAAAATTTCTGTCGAGGACCATATGCCAAAGGCACTTTCATCCTACTGTATATTGTACCGTCTTTATTTTCCTTACGGCATTCTATATTATTGAATAGTGTACCAAATCCTATGACGCACTTTCTAATAATTTTATTATATGTGTATGTTCCAAGCATTACAAGTTACCTGCTAATCCGAATGGGTTTGTCTCACTGAAGTCTAATATATCATCACCAGCTGTTTCAAACGTAACAGCTTCGGAGTATTTAGGATCTGCAGTTGCCATTTCATCTCTACTATCTAGGACAATTGTTGCCCCAGAATTTGATCCCATGATTACTTCTCCTATAGAGAAGGTAGCAGTTGGAGACTTCAGTTTAACCCAACCTTCTTGTGCATCCCATTCTACAAGGTTTGCTGTTGCTCCTGTAGTGCCTCCAGTTACCGTCTCAGGAACTTGGAAGCTTCCAGTTAATCCAACAGGTGCTGCAGAGAATGTAGAAGTAGCAGAGGTGTATCCACTACCTGCATTAGTAATATCAACAACCTTAACACTCTTATATCCCGATCCACCATTAAGAATATTAATTGAAGTCAGTACCCCATTAGTAAAAGTTGGACTTAAACTTGCTGCTCTACCAGGATTATCAGGATCACTGATCACTAAAGATGCTCTATCTTCATCATACCCAGATCCACCATTACTTATAGTAACGGATCTAATCTCACCTTCTTTAACTGTACCTCTGATTACTGCAGTACTAGTTGGAGATCCTCCACTAATACTTATATTCACCAAGTATGCTGTAGCAGTAGCACCCGTTCCATCTCCAGCGATAGTAACTGTAGGTGCTTCATTATACTTAGATCCATTTGCACTGAGGTAAATTTGATCTATTGCTCCACTTGTAATAACTGGTGTTCCTGTAGCAGTGACACCATTTGTAGGAAGATAGAAATGCTTGACAGTATAACCATAATCGACAAGACCCTCATCACCCTCAAAGACATCACCTTGCTCGTCACTGTACTCAAATAATTCTGCCTTAAGTTTATATACGTAACCTTTACCCATCTGATAGAAAGGTTCTTCATGTTCTACAAATTTTATCTCAAAGTAATTGCTTGTTAATGGTAGGTATATTAAATCTCCTTCTTGTGGTCTCTCAGGTGCTTTGTAATCTGGGTCAAGTAAAAGGAATTGTGATATAAGATCTGAAAATCTCTGCTGAGATATAACCATAGTTATCTCATCAGTCTGTGCTACACCAAACTTTGTAAGTAAATCTCCACCACCTTGGAACCCATCAAAGTTCTCTAGGTATGCTTCTATAATATATGCATCATTAAACTCACCAATGACCTCCTCATTAAACACACCATCGGTCTGCATTATTTCCCTAGGACAATAGATGACATCCATCCCGAACATCTTAAGATATTCCTCCACCAGATTCTGCTGGAGAAACTGTTCGTTCCTAGTGCCGTGTGTAAAATAAGTAGTTCTTGCCATTAGCCAATCATGTCAAGTGGTGGTGTTTCGTAGCTACGGATCATTTCATCCTCAAGTTTCTGGACTGCTTCTTTACCTTCATTATAAATGAACTCACCATTCATTGTAATACCACCAGGTAATTGTGCTCCTTGGAATTTGATTAAATTAGATCCCCACTGTCTTTTGATTAATGCTGTTACGTATCTCTTTAACCATAGATCATTATACACAGCAGATGTACTAACTGGATCTATTGCACGATAACATTCCATAACAATAAAATCATTCTCTTTAACATCAGTCTTAAAGTCAAGATCTAAGTAAAGTCTGTCACCTCTCATCTGGAACCTTGTTTGTTTCTGTCCTTCCAGTAAGAAGTAAATATCTTCCAATCTTCTATTGACCATTTCGTAGGTCAAGATTTCTGTATTAGTTAAATCCCAAAGATCATTCAATCTCCACTGATATCTAACATCAAATAAGTTTGTGACATTCTTAGATACAAATGGGAATACCTTAATGATACTAGTGATGTGCTCAGGAACTTTAATGTAATTATTCTGTTCAAAATAATCAACTGCTAAAGCTGATGATGTTGCACCAGTAACTTGTGTAGTTTCATCAGTAGTCATGGCATCAACCATTGCCTGAGTAAACTTCACTTTCAAATGCGTTCTAATATATCCATCCATATGACGCTCATTATAAAATTGAACAGCGTCATCCACTAGATCAGATATCTGATCATCTTCAATATTAATTTCTAATACAGGAGCACCGTTCTGACGTAATGCATAATCGATAAGTCCCTGCCTGGTTGAGGGAGAAGCCATGTTAGGTAGGATTAACGTTAAATCTTATTCGTACATAATATGTAGTGTTGGCACTAAGGTTAACAGCACCTGGTAGGGTGTACGATGTTAAGTTAGTTGAGTTGCCAAGAGATTGGTGAACAATAGTAGCAAAGGTTGCTGCAGGTGCAAATTGCCAATCACTAGAGGTATGTTGATATCCAGTCTTCAATGCAATAGCATCAACATTAATTGTTGGATTGAATGCTGGTGTAATTGTTTGAATTTCTGGTTGATCAACAAAAGGAGTAGTAAAGTTTACAGCAGAAGTGTATGCACTTTCCAATCCATTGTTATCTCTAAACTTAACCTGTACTGCGTAAGCAACATCAAAGTCTAAAGTTGCAGCAGGTACAGTAAGAGATGTCTTATTACCAGTATCTCCTTGAGCAAATGAACCCGCTGTATCATATACAGTTACGTTATCACTAACTCTTCTTATTCTCCAGAATGAGGAGAAGTGAGTTGATCCAGCATACTCCTGAACGAATGGTGCAGTATTAATTACTGGTTGTCTTGAGAGAGTTTTATTAGTATCAGCATCAATAACAGGTGTCACTGAAGCAGGACCAGATACAAACTCAGATTCATTAACAGTAAGAGTTACTGCATTAGAAGTTACTGAAGTTGCAGCTGGGTTACTAAGAACACAACGGAACTGTTCTGATGGAGTTGTTGGATATGTAGTAGCAGGTGTAGTGTATGATGCAGCACTTGCTCCATTAATATTAGTGAAACTAGAACCACCATCAACAGACTTCTGCCACTGGTATGTAATTACATCACTAGTAATTGTAGCAACAATACTAAAGGTAGCTGTGTTACCCTCAATAACAGCTTGTGCTTGAGGTTGTGTTGATATATTAATAACACGCAGAACAGTTAGTAATGCATAGTTAGAAGTAATAGTTGCAGCAGCACCAACAAGAGATGCTACACAACGATAACGATCGTTACCATCATTAGCAAATACTAATGTTGGAGTTGTATAAGAAGAAGAGGTTGCTCCTCCCACACTCGCATAGTTTGAACCACCATCATCAGATCTTTCCCACTGATAAGTTGCACTTCCACTACTTGTAGATGTGGTTATAGCAAAGGTTCCAGTACCACCTTCATTAGCAGTCTGGTTAGATGGTTGTGCTGTGATTGAGAATGTTCTTTCAACAGTTAGAGTTGCAGCATTTGTATATGCAGAAGCAGCAGCTCCAGTAGCATCTAATTTGCAACGATATTGATCTTGATTGTCCGCAGCATATGTTGTTGCAGCAGTTGTATATGATGCACTAGTTGCTCCTGCAACTGTACTCCAGTTAGAACCAGCATCATCTGAACGCTCCCATTGATATGTCACTGAAGGTTCGTGATGAGACTGAGCTTCAAGACCTCCTCCTCCACCACCAGCAGGAGTATCAAATTGATCTACCTCGAATGATGATGATGCAGCATTGCCACCGAAAGGTGTCATAGTAACATCACCTAAGCAAGTAAACGTTGCAGTAGCAGTTTCATCTACTGTAGCAGCAACTGGGTGAGTTGATACTACAACTGTTACTGTCTCTACCTGCAAAGTAGCAGCATTAGATGGTATAGTTGTTGCACCTGTACATGAAAGCAAACAGCGATATTGATATGCATCGTATGCTGTAGTTAATGTAGGTGTAGTATAAGTTGCGGTAGTACCACCAGATCCTTCAGATACATCAGACCATGAAGAACCACCTGTGATAGATACCTGCCACTGGAATGTGATATCTCCAGCATCATTATCAGATGTAGTACCAGCAACACCAAAACTTTCTGTACCACCAACAGCACCTGTAGTACTTGTTGGTTGTGAAGTAACACTAATTGTTCTCTGTACTAAGTTTCTAGCAACATTAGTTGTTACATTGGTTGCACCAGGACAGGATAGTAAACATCTGTAGTAGTCTCCATAACTAGCATCGTATGTTGTAGCACCAGTATTGTGAGTTGTATTAGTCTCACCAGGAAGATTACTATAATTTACACCATCTCCATTCTCAGATTTTGCCCACTGGTAAGAAACAGATGCACCATCTAGAGTGGTACCACCAGTAGTAAAGGTCGCAGCAGCAGGTGCAACTGGTTGTTGATCTGTTGGTTGCGTGTTAATAGTTATAGTACGATATACAGTTAACGTAGCAGCATTAGTATAAGAAGGTACCACTGCAGTAGCAGTATCCATCTTACAACGGAACTGATAACTATTCAGTGCAAAATTATCATCAACGGTTATCGTATTTGTAGTTACTCCAGAGTAATTGCTATCATTAACTGCATCAGACCAACCAACTCCACCATTACTAGAGTACTGCCACTGATACGTGATGGTAGATCCATCAGAACTAATACCTGAGACAGGACCGAAAGTAGCATTTGTTCCAGCACCTGCTTCAACAGAAGTACTACTTGGTTGCTGAGTTACTGTAACAATAACACCAGTTCCTGTTGTTACGAAAGAATATGCACGAGCATTCTGTGTAGTATTCTCAGTTACAGTGAAATTGAATGTTGAATCTTGATAAGCAGATGTAACTGTACCAGTTAACATACCTGTAGCAGAATCCAAAGCAAGACCAGAAGCAGCAATACTATCTCCACTGAGAGTATAAGCTTCTAAAGTTGGTTCGTTTGCAAACGTTGTACCACTCAATCCTAAATCAATACTAACACTAGCAGCATTATCATAAGGACTTCCAGATAATGCTCCAGATGAAGTTTGCCATGTTACGTTGGTATCAACATAAGGGAAGAATACACCACGTTTAGTTGTGATAGTAGATCCAGAAGAAGCATAGTTGAAATCAACACCAGTGTCTAATGGATAATAAATTACATTTGTATAAGTTCCAGTACCAGCAGCTTCTTGTATATCTGTCTGGGATCTTAATGTTGTTGATGTAGCTACAACACCATCAATACTTTCATGAGTTTTTGCTTCTGGATCGATTAATGCTAAGTAGTTTCCAGTACCACCACCAGTAGTACCAGCAGTAGCATTAGTAAGAGCATATACAGTAATAGTATTATTAACAGCACTCTCTGCTTGGATAGTTAACCATCCACTTTGTGATAATCCAGCAATATCAATACCACCAACTGTCAATGCACCAGTAGATCCACTTGTTCTTAACTGGCATTTCTTACCAACATTACCAATAAAATGAGCTGAGTCTGCAGGATCAAACTTTACAATAAGTTGATTGGATGTATTAGTTGTTTCAAATGGATTGTCAATTAATCTTTTATCTTCAATACTGTTAGTAGGATATGCACCAACAGCAGCTTTTGTTATGTCTCCCGTACTTCCAGAAGTTCTAACTAAAGTTTTTGCAAGACCACATATATTATTTGTAGTTAAAGAATACCCATTAGCTCCTGCCCATGCTGCCATGATACCAGTTACTATAGGAGCAGAGAATGATGTACCATTAATAGTACTATAGTTACCAGTACTTGTATATGGTGTATTGGCAGTCCAATCATATGCAGGGGTAAGAATTTTAGCACCTGGAGCAACTGTAGTTACACCAGCACCATAGTTAGAGAAGTCTGCCCATCTATCATTATACTCTGTAGCACCAACTGCGATCTTATTTTGATTAGTATCTACGTTGTTAATACCACCAACTGCATTATCATCATATCCAGCAGTTCTTGTACCAGCAATACACTTACCTTGAATAGGTCCAGCGAATGCATCACTAGCATTCTTAAATCCGTTACCAGCAGATCTTACAACAATAATCTTATTTGCAGTAGCAATTGTACCTTCAATGTCATCTAACATTTCTTCGTCAGTTCCACTGTCATCTCCACTATCATTCAGTTCAACATAAGGATATGTTTCACTTGGTATGGTGGGACCAAAAGAACAATTAAGAATAGCAGGTCTGGTATTACCTTTATAATTGGCATGACCAGAATCATTGTGATCAATGACTGCCTGATATGCAGCTAATATATTAGTATAAGATCCTGACAGTCCAGAGTTGAATGCTTTCAATGCATAGATCTTTGCATCTCTAGCAATACCTGCAGTCCTACCAGCAGATAATACAGCACAGTAAGTACCGTGTCCGTTATCATCTTCATTGGTACCGAAGGATGAAGTAAATCCACCTACCTCATATACCCTGTAGTTCTGTTGCTCTGAAGTACCGTTTAGATCAGATACAAAGTCTGGGTCATATAGTTCTGGATGTAGAGCAGCGTTGTTACCACTTGGTCTACTTGCTCCACGGACACCTGTATCAATTACATAGATGTCAACACCATCACCTGATTGATTATAACTGAAGGTTCCGTTTAAATATTGCCTGTCTTGCTTTGTTATTCTGTCTAAGTGCCAGTAGTCATGTATATTAATCGTACCAAATCTTGATGGACTAGCTGTTGAGTACCTACCCATATTAGGATGTGCACCACAATAATAGTATAAGACAGATGGTGTGGACGCACCAACAACTATCTGAGTTGTACCATTCGTACCTGGTGTACCAGAAATAGTTACACCACTTGTAAATTCTGCTCCACCTGTAGTATTAGGACCATCAGGAGTGGCAGAGAATTTTAAAGGATGTCCAGTGTTTGATGAATCTGATTGATCAAACGTATATGTAGCACCTTGAAGGAAACCAGTTTGATTTGTATATAACGAATAAGTTCCACCCTGACTAGAAGAGAATACGTATAAATTATTACCACTAAAGTTCTGTACCTTTACATAGATGGTACCTGAACCACTTCCAGTTAAGTTTCTAGTATTAGCTGTTGCTGCACCTTCACCAACAGTGTTTAGTGATGTTGATCCACTAGTAGAAATTTCTAAACTGTTCCCCTCTACTACAGGATCGCAAGAATATTTCTCCTCATCCCAATTTGCTCTCTTAACAACGTTCAGAGCTCTAAGTTGGTCAAGAAGATTATCTTGATACCTCTGAGGGCAATCAAAAGTAATGATCTGAAAACTTCTATAAGAATCTACGTAGGTAAGATATCCATATAGTCTTAAGATAGCAGCTGATGCTGAATCCAAGCTATATTTGTCATTTACCCTAACGACTACCCGCTTCATTCTGTATCCAATAGTCCTTCAGATATATTTATGTCTTATTTGTTTCTGCTATTTTAAGATACTTCTGTACATCCATACTGGCAGCAGGAATCATTCTCTCAACTGGTTTACTGAATTTTAAATCATGCTTCTGATCAAATTCAAATTTCATTCGAGTATGTGCCCTACCTCTCTCTACAATGATATGGTAATACTTCCCATAAACATTCTCAGTGAACCCAATGGAAATGATTGGCCGTTCATCATAAAGATCACCTACCTTGTAGGGGCAGGTGTCTAATGTTCCATCAAATTCTGTTTTAATAAGGCGAGCATCGATATGCTCTTGTTGTCTAGCTAGACTTGACTTCATCACCATCTTCTTCAGGCTCCTTAAGTGTCATGTTAAGTGCTTCAATTGCACCTTCTAATCTCAACACCTGTTCGTTACGGGATTTGAGTTGCTTCTCAAGTTCAACAACTGTTGCTTTCTGCTCTTTCAATTGATCGGTGAACTCTTGCACCATTTTTTCAGCGTCCATGTTTTAGAATGATAAGTGTACTATTTATCCTATTACGGATAATGTTTTTCTAGGGTTATCCCTAAATGATCCTTCCTCAATGTATATGTTATGGAAGAGACCTCCTTCATATAAATTAAGTCTATTAAATTTAGCTTCTGATATGTGATAGCATTCATATCTCTCACTGTCCTTACCAGGATTAAACTCAGTTAAAGAAAGGTCAGGACTTAGGGATCCATATCTTTCTTTTCTATACAGACATTTACCATCAGCATATTCTTCACCAGTTTCTTTTAATCGGTAGAACCCTGTTCCAGTTTCTCCATCAATTTCCTCTGGAGTATTTAAAAATATATTACCAGCTATAGTCAAATGATCTGTGTGTGGAGTATTTGATTGTGCATATACTTTTTGATTACCATCAATAGTCTGCCAAGAGATATTGAGATAGGGTGGTCTATATCCAAAGAACTGATACATGTGATGCCTTAACCATTCATCAATATCCCCAAAGTGATATGTCATATAAGTCTGACTTCCTGGATAAAATCCCTTGGGCATCTTACCTTCGTATATTGTTTTCTGTACAGGAATAGATTCTAAGAAAGCTTTAAGTTCATTTGGATACTTTAAAAAGTTATCTATAGTAACAACCTTACTTTTAAGACTGCCAATATATTGTTCTTCTACTGTGTAATTATCATTGATCTCAAATAATAATGAATTCAACTCAATCATTTCTTACCCCATATCTGTAATGTTACTCTATACTGTGGACACTCAGGAGAAATAGTAGTAACAAAATGAACTTCCTGATCATCATTAAGAACTAATGTATTCCTCAATGGTGTTATAGCTCTCATCGTTTCTTCATCCTTTGGTTGCCAACAGAACAATCCACCATAATTATAATGCCATTCTTCATTTAAGTAAAGAGTAGCACCCCATTCATAGTCTTTATCAGTGTGTCCCGATATCCCAGAACCTCTTTGCCACAAATGATAATTTATAGCAATGTCATTACACTCTGGTACTAGGGGTTTGATCTCAGGAATAATTAAATCTCTTAACTCTTGGGTTGTTTCCTGTATTAAACAAGAACCAACAACACCTATCCTCAACCCTGGGTTCCATTGTATCTCACTAGAAGACCACTTAAAAGATCCCATATTGTCATGAATATATTTCTGAACTGTACTGAGAGTACTATCAGAAAGTACTTCTTTAAGAATTTTCATTGATCAAAAGCATGTTGGCAGTATTGACCATCTGCATTTACATAATGTAAAAATAACTGATGGTAGTATTGATTGGGTTCACAGTGTAATGGTTCCCTCCAATGTTTAATTTTTGTTCCATTATAAAGAACAGCATCTCCAGGTACAGAACTATATTGTTCTATTCCACTTCTATGCTCAAAATAAATGGGCCAAGGTTTGTCAATATCACTTGATATATGTAAACTGACACTCCATTCACAAGCAGGTCTATCGACATGTGGAGATAATTCCTGACCATTAGTATAAATCCTTTCAAAATAATATGTTGGATATAATCTAACTTTATATTCTTTCTCTAAATGTTGTTTTACTATTCTATGAAGAACCTCATAACTTGGGTGATTGTATACTGATATTGATCCAGGAACTTGTTCGGGTTCAGTGGTATCTGATATGCTCCAATTACCTCTAGTCTTCTTCCATTTAATTTCAATACCCTTGGGAACAATCTTATACTGATCGTAGTGTTCTTTACCCAAATGTGCGAATGGAGAAATATCTACAAGGTCATGTAGGAATACTGATTCTATTTCCATCTTGGCCCCATCACCCATCCAACGAGTGATCTCCTCTCTCCAGAAGTAACCTTCCTAACTCTATGTCTTAATCTTGAATCGAAAATAATTATACTTCCCTTTGTCTTCGGTCCAATATACATTTGATTTTCTTCATCCATCATTTGAAGATCACCACCAGTATACTCATCATAATTACTTAACTGTAATGAAAAAGATAACTTACGTGCTTCCTCTTCACCATCATGAACAGTATCAGTATGCCATCCATAAAATTTATTCTGTTTATATAATGAGTATTGTATAACACTATTCTGATATCCAGGATAGATATCATATTTAAAATTCTCTCTATTCGCAAGATTTATATAATGACTACAGAATGAATTAATCCAATGTGAATCTGGTATCCAATAATTATCACTATCTCTTATATGGGATGTTGCATCCCCAAGTGTTTTGGCACTTTCTAATCTTCCTTCATTTCCTTCTAGAACATTTCTAATCTCATCACAGAACCTTTCTGGCAACTGTGTATCATACCAAAGATACCTATACATACGAGAACCAACCAGTCATAATATATTTCACCGAAGATGGACTTACTTGTGACCGATGGAAATGTGTCCAATAAGGTGGCCATATAACCATCTTACCAGATTCTGCGTTGCATGTAAAGTCCTGATACTGAAAGTCTGTACCTCCCTTATCAGTTATCGTATTCAAATAAAGCATCCATACTAGAACACGTTTGCTAGATATTTTGCAGGGAGATTCACAATGCCATTTTTTATATCCCTCTCCAGGTAAAAACCTTTGGAAGTTAATTCCTGGTGGTTCAAGACCCCATCTAGATAAGTCGTCTAATCCAGAATCAATAGTATATTCCTTTTTATACTTTTCAATATTCTTGTTAAGAGCAATAAGAACTGGAGTAATAGCATCACCCCACTGCTCATCACCAAGCATTCTATTAGTAACTGTTATCTCAGTATCCTTTTTAATGTCTTCATCATATCCTATGGTAGTTACACCTGGAGCATGAAGATCACTACTTATTTCAAACTGCTGTATTAATCTTAAACAATCTTGACTTGATATTGATTTTGGATATTCTTCTATAAAATTAGAGTTCATCTGAATTTGGTGGCTCACAATTAGCGCATGTCTGCGATATCCATTCTTTATTTGTTTCGTCCCACAACCATTGTAGAACTAAAACGCCAGTTTCAGGATCAAATTCCTCTTGTGGTTTTGGTACAGGAGGCTCCCAATACATAGTTTCTTCATTAAGAATCCAAGATTTATATAACGACCTTGGATAGAAAACACCTTTCTCTACAGAGTAATGATTTCCCTTTGAAGGTTTACGAGTACGCTTATTAGCAGGGATCCATCTGGCTTCACCAGTTGGCAATTGCCCCATAGCTAGTTGTAGTTCTTGGAATTTTTCAAGACTACTACAGCATATCACATTTTCAACCATATGTGTCTCATTATTAACCAATGCAAAGTATTCAAAACCATCATCCATAGATGGTCCGTTATCTGGATAATTCATAATTTACCTAACCCATGTTGTGTATCCGCGGCTGTCTCCGTTATTGTTGTTGGATGCATACCAACCTTCATAATTACCTTCAGAAGATCCATGACCCCAATAGCAACCAGTTGAAGGGTCACCACTGTTTCCATTTACACCAACAGCACCGACTGAAGTTTGGTTGCTGTTAGCATTAAATCCACCTTGAGTATAGTCTTGTTTAATACCATCAAGTGAGAAATAACCAGCACTTGAACTTAGTCCACCACCACTATGTGTGACAAGAACTTGACTTCTAGGATTAACTTCAATCAATCTGTCAGCACCACTCGTGGCGAGTGTCCACTCACATTGAACCCAAGTTCCAAGATTATTTAAAGCAGAACTCCAGCTGTTACTACCACCAGCATTCTGCCAACCCCATCCTAAAGATCTTACACTCTGGAAATCAAGGTTGTTAATCATACCACCAATAATATAATCGTTGTTTGGATCAGGAGATCCAAGGGCACCAGATCTATCTAAGAAATAACTAGAACTTCTTCTACTATTACCACCTGGTATTGTACCACTACTTGCATTGTTAGATGCTACTAACATCCATCCACCAGCAGTCATCCAACAGTAAATCTCTTGAGCACTACCGCCATAAGCAGCTGGTTTGATCCAATATGTTCCATCACCTGCGCCTGGATTGGCAGCAAGAATTGCTGCAGCACTAACAGCAGGATTACCTGAAGATCCACCAATAGTAGCATCTACAGTTGATATAGGATATCTAACAATCACAACACCATTACCACCACCTCCAGCTCTTCTGTTTGGATAGCCAGCACCACCGCCGCCTCCTCCATATCCATTACCACCTGTTCCACCAACAATGGTTCCAGCAGCAATACCGCCACCACCTAATCCACCTGGCTGAACATTATTGTTTGGGTTGTTGCAGTTAGCACCTGCACCACCTCCACCATACCATTTAGAAGTACCATCAATATTAAATAGCATTCCATCTCCACCGTGTCCACCACGAGTGTTCTGGCCATCTTCTCCATCTTCTCCGCAGCCTCCACCGCCACCACCACCCCAATCGGGGGATGAGGGAGTACAGTTTCCACCTTGGTTTCCATATCCACCACTAGCAGAGGATGGTTGCAATCCTGCAGCTCTGTTACCGCCGTATGGGTGACTTCCTCCACCACCACATCCACCAGTACGACCTCTACCACTATCATTACTTCCACCTGCTCCAGCACCACCACCACCTAAGGCAGTGTATCCGAAGAAGGTAGTATCTCCACCAGTATCTCCTTTAGTATCTTGGTTATAATAACCTGCTCCACCAGATCCAATAACTACAGGATAATTTCCTTTAGGTAGAGGGATGTTAGACTTATATACAATTCCTCCAGCACCACCGCCACCATTACTGCAGTTACCATCAGAGCAACCTCCACCACCGCCTCCAGCGACGATGAGGAAGTCCATCTTTGCATTACTACTAGTATCAGTTACGTTGAAAGATCCAGAACTTTTAAACTTATGAACTCTGTAATATCCCATGTCATAAGTCTCATCACCACCTGTTGCATTAACGGTAGCGTCTGTGACCTTCATCCACTTGACACCATCCCAAATTTTTATTTGTCCTTCTGTGCTATCATATACCATATATCCAGCACTAATACCTGAACCAGGTAAATTAGATGTGGCAATGGCAGGGAGTTGAACACCACCAGTAGCATTAAGAACACCTACGTTAAGCTGTGACATTCTTTAAAATCTTGATATTATCCGCAATTCTATTTAGCTAAGACTAAAACGTATAGTCCATTCCACCACATTTTAAGATCCTCTTGGTCGTTCAATAACTCTCTTTCGTAAAGAATCTTAAGACCCATCTTCTCAACAAACGTTTTAGTCACCCTCACATTATCTTCTATATTTGCATCATCTACTACAAGAGTAAAAACATTTGCAGTGAAGTCTAACATTCTTGTGAAGAATTCTACCATCTTATGTTCAGCATTATCTCCATCATAGAAAATTATATTTACATCCTGCTTGAAGTCCTTCTTCCCTAACTGTGAAGAATCACCATTAAGAACTTGAATGTCAAAATCCAAACTATCTGTTGTTATATTAGTCTGTAAATTTTTAACAAAGGTGCTAACAGTAACGTCTTCTAATTCTAAATTAATATCTTCTCTAGCTGGTTGAAGGTTTGGTTGTGACCAATTATCATTTGCATATGCTGCTACCATATCATTGTTCTGTATAGCTGCACAGAATGTAGAACCAGCATACACACCTACCTCAAGATAGACCGCACCTTCCTGGGAACACAAGTTATTTAAGAAATGCCTTACTCTAGGTGATGATAAACCAGGTACATTATAGTAAGCATTTGGATCATTAGGATCATATGTCTTATGATTAGATATGTATTTTCCAGAATTTATAAATGCTTCCATACAAGTTTCAACTTGTGGATGTACCTCCAAATCTGCTTTCTTCATATGAGATTCTATAACTGCCTCACAGTAGTTGCAATCCCAACAATCAAACTTACATGTCTTTATCTTCTCCCTCCATATATTAATAGGAGCATCTTTCATCTTCATTTCTGACTGGTACTTCTTGTACTCAGGGAACATATATTCTTCTTCATCTGCCCACCTTTTGATGAGATCCATACTCTCTTGAAGTCTCATCATACTTTCTCTACCATGTAACTTGAATACATCAATACCCAAGCCAAGCATCTCAACCCAATCCTCTCTCCATGGTGGTAAGTTTGCTTGTTTTAAATCATACTCAGGGTGTTGTACATCCCATGTGGAACATGACACTCTACTAATAGGACTTGCAAAGTATATTGGATCCTTACCTTCCCTAGTACTATTATATTGATAATGCTCTGGCATGATAGGACAACCACCCCAACATGTCTCATTGACTAACATAGAGATCATTACTGGTTTGCCTAGGTATGCACAATAATCCTTTGCTTTTCTTATCTCAAGTAATTGATCCTGATCTCTCATAAGATCACGGTCAAGATTTATATAATGGAAACCTGCTTCTGCTAATGATACTATTTCATTTGCTTTAGTTACTTCTCTTAGAATAGTATTCTTAATAAACAGATCTGGAAATGCCTGTTGGATCTGACCACTAGATACCCATGATGTATGGGGAAGAGTTACTACTCTGGCACCTACATTATAAATGGGAGCAAAGTTCTCAATCCAATCATCTAAATTCTTTTGATCGGGTCGTACCCATATATTATTAAAGGTAGCAGATAATGGTATATTACTTTGATTGGAGATATAACATGCAGATGATATTAAAGCTTCAGGCTGCATAAAAACATCACCCATAGCATCCTGATCAAAAGGAGGGATCCTACAGGTGAAGTATAGATCTAATATGTATTCTCGATACTCTTTTAAGAATGGAAGAAATGTATTAACTACAAAGTCTTCACTCAGCTTTGGGTTGATTGGGAGACTGAAGACTTTTTTGCTCATTAGTATTACCTGTCAAATTATTAAAGAGTTCAAGATTAAGGTTATCCTCAATCCTATCAAAGGTTGGAAGTCTAGCGGCAGAACCATCTGATAATAATTTATCTAAGTATGGTTTTAGTTCATTCTGTATCTTAGCAACACCAGCATTAAGAAGACCAGCATATTGCATAGCAATATTAACTGCATATATCTGATCACCCTCTGGCATCATAGCAATAGAATCCAAATTACCAATACCTATCCTACCAGTAGCATAGATGTCAATGGCAGCTTGCTTACCCATACGAGCAATCCAATATTTCCTTTCAGTCTCCTCATTATATTCAGCAGCCTTTTCCATTTCTTCAATACTACTGAAATTATTATTAATATAATCAATGAAAGGTTGAAGTTCACTATCATACTGACGAATATTGACTTTGAATTTACCACAGTCTAATTTGTATTCAGCAATATCTAATTCAATAAATTCCCTTTCAAAGGGGTCATCTTCTACTTCTAATTTTGCTTCTAATTGTTTGATCTTTATTTCCTTTCTTCGCAAGTCATATGAAATTTTCTTTCTCTCATGATTTCTACTTTCGATCTCTACTAAGACCTGTCGAAGTTGTTTGAAATCTGTTACATTACCATTGATGACAAAATTCTTGATTTGCTCCCTTGTCATCCCATAGTGCATTGAGTTCTCTACCCAATCCTCAACTTGGTCTGACGTTATTAAATTTGACATAGTGTAGAATTAAATAGTTAGACTTTCAGGCCAGGATCAACTGCGTTGATTGTTAGTACACCACCTTCTTCATGTACCTCATCTAGTTCTTTAGCTTGATCATTAGGTACAGGTATACCCATATATTTCTGCCAGAGAACATTCAGTTCTTTAATTGTAGCACAAGATGTGAATTCTTGCTTGATCTTAAGCATCTCTGCATAAAGAACTACTACTTTTTCTTTAAATGCTGCGGAACCAGCTAATATACCAGCAGCAACATCTTCCTTTTTGGATCCTTTTGCGGCTACAATACTATCTATAACTGGTGTCTCACCGTCAAGATTGTTAGATTCCCGTACCTGTGCTTCCCACAAGAACTGTTCCAACTTAGAATCTCTTGACTTGATTGTTAAAAATTTACGATCATATTGATCTTCAATAATGAGTTTTGCCGATACCTTCATAAACTCGATAGCAGCATCAATTCTTTCTTGAGGAAGTTCTATAATGGTCTTACCATCCTTCTCTTCCAATGAATACATATCATCCTCAGATAGAGGATCTTCATCTGTAACCTTAACTACAGCACGAATTTCACCGAAGTGCTTGGTTCCCCATCTACCTAGATCCTCACTAATCTCTTCAAATGAACGAGGTAGCGTATAAAGATCTCTAGCCCATTTCTCTTCTACAGAAAATACACAGACACCATACATGTTCCAAATGATATTGGCTGTGCTAATCCAGTCAATCTCATCACATCTTCTGCCTATAAAGTACTTTAGTTTCACTGTCTCTGACATTGTTACATCCCCGTATAACCGTACATTAGAGTACCGTATTCAGAAGCAGCACCAGATGCCCTTCCACTAGTACCTAAACTATCCATTCGACTATCTCTTTGGAAACTGTGACTTGCGTAAGTAAATAGATAACCATTGTTATTCTGGTTACCATCATACTGACCACAAATAAATCCATACTCGTTTCCAGTATGCATCGTTTCCTCACCAGTTGTTATGCCATTCTTACTGACACTTGCTCTACGACCACCATTGTAAGAGTCTCTTACATGCCAATCATTACCAGTACGATAACCACCACCAGTGTTCCAGTACATGAAACCATTTCTACTTGAAAGAGTTTTGTTAGTACCATCCGTACCTGGGTTATCTGCCCAGCTGTGGAATGTTTCCGTAGCAAAATTGAAGTTCTGTCCAGAACCTTGTTTGATCCATCCTACTGTAGCACCTTGTCCACCTGCAGGGTTGTTCTGATCACCATTAGGGTGAGTTGTTGCTTGAGCACTAGATGCAGTAGATAAATTATACCTTGTTATTTGAGAACTATTACCACCATGGACATATGCAATGTTAAAGTCTTTCTTTAAACATGTACATCTGTTTCTGGAGGATGACATTGCAGTTCCAGCACCAGTATTAGTTTCTGTAACCATACTGATAGTAGATACTGAACTAGTAGTTGCGTTCCAACTATCACCTGTAGCAAATATAAAACTCTTAAATGCTGAGTTCTGTGCAGAGTCAATATAAGCACCTGACCATGTAGTCAAGTCTCCTAAGTTAGTCTGAGAGAATGTAGAATGTTGAAGTCTGTTTACGTTCTTCCAAGAACTACCTCCACGATATCCACACTGACTATATCCTCTAGTAATATCAAATCCAGCTTTATATGATGCTTGAGCAGAACCTTCTGAAGTTCCCTCATTACCTTCATCCCAATATGCATTACCAGATGTACCACCAGACCTCAAAACTCTACCGAGGTTAGAAGCATCTTGAGTGGGTAAAGTTACAAATGGTTGTCCGTTTTGTAATAGGGTTCCTGAGAAATCAATATTTCCAGTAACATCTAAAGCACCATTAAAATTAGCACCACCAGTAGGAAAACTAACTGCCCCACTCTGGTTTAAATTGGTTACTTCATCAACCTTAATTCTTGATGCCATTAGACTTCTACCTCCTCAATACTAAACCCATCGGCAAAAGTTACTCCAGCACCTTTCTTTTGTTCAATGATAACATCCATGTCATAGTCCTCATCGGGTAGTAGGTACTCATCAGCAGGTATTAATAGCTTCTCACTATTTACCTTAGTTGTACCGTTATACCATTCAAAGGTATATCGAAATGCATATACATTATTATTTTGAGGAATAGCTACTCGCTTATTCTTCACTAACTTTAACTTGGTGTAAGTTAATCTAAACTCGTCTAGTGCTTGTGCCATTATCTTACGTAATATGCTCCATAGTTAAAGTAGTCACTACCAGAACCATTCCAGAAAGGAGCATTCTGATAACCAGATCCATTTCCACCCCAGAAGTTTCCAGACCAACATGATCCATACCACCATGGTGAAGCATTATATAAGTTGGCGCAGTTGCCGCCATACTGGTCTTGGTCTCTATCGGTAGTAGTAAAGTTATAATTATTTGATATATGATATGCCCAAACACCAGGTGTGCCTCCCAACTCAACGTTAAGACTGTTTTCTCCTACCCAATCATAGTTAGCACCCCAACCTGTCCATTTCCATCTTGCCCTCTTACTGTGTGAACCAGTAGATCCTAAAGGAACACTTGATCCAGCAACATAGAAAACAACTTCTCTTTGATTATTATTTCCACTAGCAATTCCTTGCCAACCATCCAAACCCATCCAGGCAGCATACTGTTTAGGATCTCCACTACCCCATGAAGCACCACTACTTACCCAATGGTCAGAAGATGTTGCTGCTTGTGCGTAAGTTAATGCAGGAATAGAAATATTCATTACATTACTTGCCACCATAGTCCATCCACCACCATCATATGAAGTATCAAGCCATTGTTTCTTAGCAACCCCATTAATCTTAACCCAATACCAACCCGTAGCAGGGTTAGAAAGGTTAGTCATAACATCCATTGCTTTATCGAATGCTTTATCAGCAGAACTTCCATCTGGTTTTGAGTCACCAACAGGAACCCATTCAGTTCCATTATAAGCTTCAAATACAGACAATGAACTATTCCATCCGATCAACCCAGTTTCAGCAGAGGGTCTAGATGCAGTAGTCCATTCTGGTAGTTTCAAATTACCTTCAATTCTTAATTTATGACCACTAGGTATTCTTACGTTATTACTATACGTAGAGAACCCTTGCAAATCATGAACGCTTAGTGTACTCATAATTCTTTAAACAATACTCCAGGATCCACCGTTATTAATCGCAATTGTCGTACCATTATTTATAGTGATTGGACCTGCGCTCATACAGTTGTCTCCGTTATTTACTTGGATGTTCTCAGCAACAGTTGTTCTATTACGTCTGAATACTCCGTAGGTATCAATCCAAAGTTTGTCTCCACCTGCTCTTAGAACTGTGGACTTCTGACCGCTGGATAAACCTTCAGAAGCATTTAAGTTAATACCATTCAGTTGGTCAACTTGTAAACCATATGATGATTGTACTCTGTCACTACCTGAATAGAATGTCCAACAACCATTATCATTAAGAGATCCAATACCTGTGTTGGCATCATTTCTATAATAGTAATCAGAACCTGATCTGAAGTATGTATCAGCATTATTAGAGAAGTAGAATCTTGGTTGACCGCCAGCATCATTCAACCATGTGTTAACAGTTGACTGGAAATATGGAAGATTAAGTGCTGAATAACCATCAAGTAGATCAGCGTTCAAGTTAGGACATACAGTTGTAGAACTAACAGAAATTGGTGCAGTACCAGTTGCGATACTAGATTGAATTTGTCCACTATTTCTAACTGTCTTCTGGAATTGTGTTCCACCATCACCTCTGATGTAGAATGCTTCCTTAGGAGTTCCATCAGTTTCAACTCTGAAACGAATAGCAGCAGAACTATCACCAAGACCAGTCCATACCTGATCAAAGTAGAAGTCTCCAACGCTATTGTCATAACGCATTAAGAAACCTTCACTTGTGCCATCTGCTTGACCAGTAAATCTGATCTGAGGATCAGCATTATTATTAGTTCCAGATGATCCTGCAGAAATTCTAAGTTCAGTAGATGTTGCAGAACTATCACTGTAAAGGTGAAGTAGTGCAGATGGATTATTTGCCTGATTACCAATACCTACATTCTCACCTCTCCATACCATTGTGGTATTAGTACCAGTGGTTCCATAGTATAAGTAAGTATTGTTAAAACCAAAGTATTTGGTGTCGCTACCAAATCTAACATAACCTTCACTAGATTGATTCTTACCTTTAAGTGCTAATACATTAGTTCCAGATTTACCAAGAGTAATACCATTACCATCAGCAAGACTTAATGTTGAAGTACCAGTGTTAGTAAAGATACCTTGGTCACCAGTTAAATCGTTAACTGTAAGGTGTCCAGAAGCGTCTCTACGAGCGATTGTGTTAGCAGAAGCAGAAGTAGACTGAGTAAACCCATCTAAGTAGTGAGCGTCGAGCTGAGATGAACTACCATCATTACCCGCGTGCCACATAGTGTTACCATTTACAGTAACATCACCTGTGTTAATTCTTAAAGTACCATTTCCGTTGTTTGTATTACCACCAGAAATGATGAACTGTACGTCGTAATCAGGAGCCTGTCCAGAAGAACGGAAGTCTACTGTTGGAGTTGTGGAAACAGATGCCTTACCAATTTGTAATTTAGCACCTGCAGCAGCATCCCTTAAACCAATAACTGTGGAAGAACCACCAGATATAAGGTTAGAAGATGATACAGTCCACTTAGTTCCTGGGTTAGGACCAAAGACGTAAATGTTTGCGTTGGTATTGTTACCAACAAATGTTATTGTACCTGTAACTAATGTGTAAATCTCACCAGATGTATGAGTTGCTTCAGTAACACCGTTAGCGTCAACTACAATTGAACCGATATTATTTGTTGCACCAACATCAGAGTAGATAGTGTATGTACCACTTGGAAGAATGTTACCATTGGCACCAGTTCTTGCATGATAGTCAGGGATGTATAATGTATACTTCAGTCCACTGTCGTTAACATAGAAGTTCTCGAAGACCATCTTGTCTTGACCAAGAACCTCAGGGAGGAACATATCACCAATTGGATGTGATCCTGCACGAGTATTACCTACGTTATAACCAGACTGATACCATAGACCTTGTGATCCATCTAGTTTATCAGCATCAAGGCCACTTGCAGCTCCATCATTATTTCCTGACCAAATCTTAGACCAGTTACCATATACAGCATTACCACCAGTGTTACCTCTTAACCAAAGGTTATCATTATCAGTATAACCAATTTGGATAGCAGCAGAACCTGTTGCTTCTCGTCTGTAGGTCATGATACCGTGTGTGGTACCACCATCTGTTAGACCAGTTGCACTGTTGTTTCTTAATGCAGCAGAAATACCGTTTGCAGCCTGTGAAGGTGAAGGGTTAGAAGTTAGTGATGCAGTCTCGTTAAATATTCTGTTTGCAGTGTCGGCAGTACCAGATATGGATATGTTATATGTGGTATTTGCAAGACGTGCGGGGTCAAGTGTACCAGCGGTTAAGTTACCAGCATTCTGATAGAACGCACCTTCGTTACCATCTAGTCTGTCTGCGTTCAGTTTAGAACCAGCACCTTGGTCAATAGCAACCTGACCATTGTTATCAATTAAGAAACCACCTTGATCTTGGTTACCAATTGCTTGGTTAGCAACATCCTTACGGAATTTGAATACACCATAGTTACCATAAACAGTAGCAGCAGGTGTTAAGTTATCACCTTTCCTAATGTCAATTTCAATGTTACCAAATGCTCTGTTGATAGATCCCTTAACAGCAGCTAGGATTGCTCCAGAACCACCACCAAGTTCACTTGGAATTGTTACGCTAAATCCAGCAGTATATCCAGTACCAGAGTCAGTTACAGTAGCGGATGTAATTACACCACCTGCAACGATGTAAGTTGCTCTTGCAACACCATTGTCACTGATACTAACGTTACCACCTTCAAGTGGAATGTTCTGATAAGTACCGTTGGTGTAATTAGTACCACCATTAGTAATTGTAATACTATCAATGTATGTACTATCTGTTAAGGATCCACCAACAACTACACAATCTTGAGTAGTTGGTCTAATCGATTGTAGTGCATACTCCCATGATGAATCACCACGTAAGAATGTGTAAGAGTTAGAAGTACCTTTATTTGCTAATCTCTCTGGGTCAACAACACCAGCAACGATGTTAGAAGCATCAATGTTAGTTGATGTTAACTGTGTCCAGTTTGCTGCGTTAGATGCAGAAGTATTGAGTACTCTTGTGAGGTCAACGATTCTCTTACGAGAAACATTACCTGAGTTAGTTCCTGAAGAAGCAGATGTTACTGTGTACTGGTTAGCATTAACTAATGAGATAGTATAGAAACCATCATTAGATCCACCACTAGTAAAGTCTAGGTATGCTAGAGCAGCATTAGAAAGGTTATGGCCATTCTCATTGATGGTAATAGTTGTACCAGACTGAGCATAAGTACCAGTTCCTTCATTTGCAGCTGCTCCATCAAGGATGTAATCACCAGCATCAAACTTGATATTGTTAGCAATATCAATGTTAACTCTACCTTCAATCTGTGCAGCAATTGTTGCTGTCGTACCAGATGATACCTGAGGAGTTACAGTTGGCTGATTATAGTATCCAGAACCAGCGTTAGTAATAGTAACCTTAGTTACAACACCACTTGTTACGTTAGCAGTAGCAGCTGCCTGTACACCAGAACCTGAATCAGGTGCACTAATTGTTAATGCAAAGTCTCCAGAGTAGGAATCACCACCATTACTAATAACGAAGTTGTAAATTTGACCATCGTTATAAGACTGAACAGTACCACGAGCAGTAGTAGAACTACCAGTTAGGATACTACCATTAGCGAATGAATAGTTCTGATTAGGAGTAAATGCTAAGAACTGAGATTCTAAGTCATTCTCCAAGATGTAGGAGATTGCAGTACCATCAGTTGTGAATGTATGAGTACCACTACCCTGACCTGTAAGATCTATAGTCTGGTTGTTAGTTGCATTAGATGATGTTGTAGCAAGTTTAACAGTGTCAGCATCAATCTTAACAACAAAGTACTTGGTGTTAGTTGAAAGACCACCGATTGCAGTAGTACCTTCAGTGTATGTTAAACCATCACCAGTGTTAGTACCATGACCTGTTATAGTAACGGTCTCTGCAGAAGTGTTAACACCAGCAGGAGCAACACTAAATGCGGTAGCAGTTGTTTCAATTGCAATGTCACCAGCACTTGCGTCTTCAATAGCAAGTCTTTCTGCCTGTGATGTTACAGAAGTAATGTTGAATGGACGTAGAGCAGGGATCTGGTCAATGTTAATCTTACCAGAAGATGTTAACTGAACAAGAGCAGATGGAACAGCGTTTGTTGAGTATGGCTGGTTTAGATATGGTCCTAAGTTGTTTGAAATATAATCCTTAACAGATGCCTGTGTAGGTAGTAATGCATCAGATGCGAATGTTCCACCTAAGTTATCATCAGAAGAGAATCCTGTAATCGTGATGTCACCACCAACGATCTTAATGGATGATAGTTCAGAGATACTAACAGTACCAACGAAACTAATAGCACCAGTTCTGTTGTAGATAGTAACGAAATTACCAACCTTAAAGTCACCAAATTCGTTAGTACCTGATGTATAAACCTGACCGAAGGATTGCTCAGATGCTTCGTATGCAGTACCTAAACCAAATCCACCGTTCTGTGGTAGGGCAGCGTAGGTATTACCTGAACCTGAGAATTCCCAAGTGTGTGATGATGAGTTAACAACAGATGGTCTGTGGAACTTAATTGCTTTATTAACAAGACCACTTAAGTTGCCATCAGCATATCTGTAACGAGTGTTAGGACTTGCATCTAGTGTGTAGTCCATTGACCTGTTGGTCGTGATCTTAGCAACGATCTGAGTACCAGGAGCACCAGAAACAATTTCAGTCTCAAGAATGATATGTTCTACTGCTGGATCTGTAGGTGATACATCACCAATTCTTATGATATAATCTTCAGTAGGTCTGTTTGTTAATGTTGTACCACTAACCTGGATGACCTGTCTACCAGTTTCAACTCCATTTCCATCAAGATCATTAGTAATACTATCAATGACACCAATATCAAAGCTGTAGGGTTCGTTCCTAATTCCTGTTGCACGTAAAGAATACGTACCGAAGTTAGATGCTGAGTTAGTAACAGATGCATAACCACCAGACTGACATACAATACCATCTTGACAGAAGATAGCGAACACAGAAACCAACTGGGTGTAACCATCATTGGTGACGTTGTATGCAGTACCACCAAAGCAGATGATGGTGAATGCGTTTGCAACCATCGACTTACCTTGTGGGTCGAATTGTGCAACAGTATTACCCTGTGAATTAAGTTTTAGACCTGGGCGAGGTACGTTAGGTGTAGCACACTTCGCACCGTCAATGTCACAACCAGAACCACCAAGGAATGAAATCAGTGAAGAGTTCTGAATGTAAGGAGATGCCTCAATAATAGGCAAGTCTAAGAAGATATTGAGTAGTGGGAAGGTATACTTATTAGCATCCTGTTCAGCAATTAACGGATCTGGATTTGTAACAGTACCACTGTATAGCGTGGCACTAGACAATACATTGTCCAGAATACCCCAATTGGTAGTAAGTGCAGAGACTACGTTAGCACACTCAGGAGCACTCGCATCTACTGTAATAGAACCATTAGATTCTGGTGAAATATTAGAGAAGAAACCAGCTTCAAGATTATTTCTAATTGCTAGAATTGATAACTCTTTAGCATAAGCAAAGATTGCACGAGTATAATCAACTTCTTCAGTAACATGAGAAATTGCACCACTGCTGATGTATAAGTTAGCAGCTTCAACTGTCTTAGAGTTACCACCATAACGTAAGTCATACTGGAATGCTCTCAAAACATGAAGAATGTCATCAAGACATTGTTGATCTCCAGGTGAGAATGTTCTTGTTACAGCATTCAAGTTACCGTATGAACCATCTGTACCAAGTGCAGTTGTAAGTATACCAAAGAATGTATCAACTGCAGATACTACATCAGTACATGTTGGAGTAGAAGCAACTGTGTCTGTAGCGTGTGAAAGACTATCAGTAACGATTGCTTGTTCAACAATAGAGAATAGAGTATCAACTGTTGACTTAGGAGTTGTACAACCATCAACATCAACAGTAATTGTTAGATCCTTAGTCTGTTCAATGCCATGCCAACCTTTAATATTAACTGTTTCATTAGCGATTACTTGTTGAGTAACTTCACTTGCAATTTCAAATACAGCACGAGCTTGGAATTCTTCTCCATCTACGTGTGTAGTTCCTACAAAGTATCCTGCATGATCGTATACAGCATCGTTACCACCATTAACAAGGTTGTATGCAACTGCTCTTAAAACATCCGAACAGTCATCCTTACAATCTTGATTATGATTAGGGATTGTAAATCTTGGATTTGCAATTGGATCAGTTGCTCTTGGATAGCTACTAGTACCGCCACCACCATGAGTACAACTCAACTGTAATGATTCTACTGCAATTCTAACTGTAGAAGTTGCATGACTAATAGCATCAGCTGCAGCAGTCTGATATGTATGAGTTGTTGTATTAGTTGAAGGAATAGTATCCAATACCAATACATCAAATGTATTTGCGGTTACATTAAAGCAGTTAATCCACTTATCAGCAATTGGGTCTGTTGAGCGAGGATATGCAGTTGTTCCACCACCACCATGAGTACAACTAAAGCTTATAGCACCAACAGCAAACTTAACTTTATCACCAGCTTTAAATCCATGACTATTAATGGTGACAGTCATAATACCCGTTGAAGGGTTATATGCACCAGCAGTTGCAGTGTGTGTAGTAGGAGCAGTAAGATTGTTAGATCCAATGGTTAATACCAATGCACCTGAAGTGGAATTATAAGTTCCAGTAGAAGGTAAGTAATTGGTTATACTTGAAGCAGTAGATCTCTTAATACCATTAGAAACTGCACTTACAAATGTGTGTGCGTAGTTACCACCAGTAATAACTGAGTTGTTTAATGCAGACTGATAAACGTGTGCAGTATTGTTAGATGATATACCAACATCAATAGTAATTGTAGTTCCAGTTGTAGATACAATAGGAATAGCAGTTTGATATGACTTATCACGTTTCTGTGTAATTCCACCTGTTGTGGCAGATACGAATGTATGAGTGTCTGTGTTAGTTGAAGGGACACTAGATAAAACTTGAATTTCAAATGTTGATGCAGTTACATTTCTAACCTTCTGCCACTTTCCAGCAATAGGATCTGAAGATCTTGGATATGCCTTCTGTGCAGCAGGGCCTGAAGCACCACCAAATGCACAACTGAATGTAATAGAATTCTCAGCAAGTTTAACCCAATCACCGTTCCTCATTCCATGAGCAGCGGTTGTGGTAACCTTCATAATACCCGTGGTTGGGTTATATGTAGTTCCAGTAGTAGCAGTATGTGAATCAACAGATACTCTTGGATAAGAGTGCTCAGTAGAATTACCATCAGCAGCACACTTAAAGGTAATCGCACCGTTAGTTAATTGAATATTCTCTTTAACATGCTTTAGTCCACTGGCAGTTGCAGATACAAAAGTATGAGCATTATTAACTGTTAATGCTACACCACCAGTACAATCAAACTTAAATGTGTTTGCGGTAACATCCCAGATGTTTAACCACTTACCATCAGCATATTGACCTGCCTTTGGATAAGATTCATTTCCACTTCCACCATAATCACAACTCATGGTGATAGAACCAACAGCAACGTTGATCTTATCTCCTTCTTGGAAACCGTGATCATTAATAGTCACAGTCATAATACCAGTAGCATTCTCAAGAGTTGCACCCGTTACCGTATGAGAGGTAGGAGTTGCAAGGCTATGATTACCTATGGTAAGCTCCATAAGACCCGTTGCAGGGGCATATACAGCATTCGTAGGAGTGTATGTTACAGGTGGTGTAGTACCTACATTAATTTGGAATGTATCGTTAGTTACTTGAGAAATACTCTTCCAAACATTAAGTGCTGGATCTGTTGATCTAGGGTATGTGTGCTTGGAGAAGTTGTCATCCATTGAACATGTAAATGTCAATGAATCTTGTGCGACCTGTACTTTCTCACCAGCAGTAAATCCGTGACCAGGAATGGTAAGAGTTAGAATACCTGTGATTGGTTCGTAGGCAGCACCTGTTACAGTATGCTGAGTGAAACCAGTATCGTTATAAACGACTGCTCTTGTTACTGCATTAGAAGTTGCACTTGACCATGTGTGGTTACTAACATCAGTCTTTGCTTTACCAACATTGACTTTAATATTATTAGCATCTACCTTCTGTACACCAAGCCACTTATCGTAGAATGGGTCAGTAGTACGAGGATAAGACTTAATAGCAGTATCGCCATCTACATCACAAGTAAACTTGAGAGATTCTTGTGCAAACTTAACTCTATCTCCATCTAAGAATGGATGACCAGCAATGGTCAAAGTCATGAATCCAGTTAAAGGTTCGTATGAACCTCCAGTTGGAGTAAATTGATAACTTGACAATCCTACCCATGTATGTGCGGTAGTATTTGTGGAAGTTGTTCCATTCAATGCATTGATAGTAATATCATTTCCAGATACTGCATCGACAGGAACATCAGTCAAAGAAGAAATAAAACGTTCTACTGCTTCTTCTGAAATAAACTTATTATTAACGTTAATTAAATTTCCAGCATCCTGTACTAAGTTAGGTAGAGTACCATAAGTTGCTCTATCTAAAGTTATTGATTCAAAAATTTGAGGATGAGTTGTGTGTGGATGTCTGAGAATAGGTAAGTTACGAATTACCTTAGCAGCGTATCCTTTAGCATTATTAAATGCAGCAACATACTTACTCTGATTACTTGTAGTTACATCCTTAAGGAAGTAGTTAGCAGCATCATATACTCTATCATTACCACCCCACTTAAGGTTGTGGTAAAGTGATTTCTGTAAGAAGTCTTTAATGTCATCAGTACATGCTGTGTTACCAGTAGGTACAGAATAACCAGTATCAGCAACCATCTTCTCAACAGCTACCTCAGCAATCATTTCAGCATTAGCAGCAAGTAATTCTGCAGCGTCTGCCTGTTTATTATTAACTGGGAAACTATTTGGAGTTCTGTATGGTTTTCTTATATCTGCAAAAGTACCATCAGTTCCAGTAGTTGCAGTAGCAAGAGTAGTTTCTCCAAGATCTAGAACAAAAGTTCTATGATCAACAATATCAGAAATTGCCCATGTGCCATTGATAGCAGCAGTTCCACTACCAGCAATCTTAACACCAGCAGAAACACCAACATTAACCGTAACAGTTCCAGCTGCATCTACTGCCTTAATTGCTAAGGTAGCACCATATGCAGGGTCTGTTGCTCTTGGATAAGTGTGTGATGTAGCATTGTTATCTTTGGAACATGTAAAGCTTAAAGAACCATTAGCAATGGTTAATGTATTAGCAGTAGTATATGAGTGCGCTCCGATAGTTAGAACAAGATCACCTGTTACAGGATCATAAGTAGCACCTGTTACGTTCTTATTAACACTACCTTGAGTGATAGTAATAGCATTATTTGCTGTACCACCATTGTAAGTATGTGCATGGTTTTGGAAACCACGATGTAAGTTATGACCAGTATTAACTTTAACAGTTAACTTATTATATGCAGTACTCCATGAAGTAATAGGATGGGTGAATGTTTCACCTAATGCACTAAACGTAGTAGGTCCAATTACAAGAGTACTACTTCTAGTAGAAGACTTCTCATAATGAGACTTAACATATCCGTATGCTTCTTCTGTAATAAATTCTTGGTTCTTCCTAATGGATTCAGCACCATCTCTAAAACGAGCAGTCTGAGAAATCTTAGTAAATCCGTAAGGAGAGTTCCTTAATGATGCAAGAACATAGTTACTTGTAGAAATAACTGCCTGGTTACCAGTTGGATTTAAAGTAGTTTCAAATACACTAATTGATGCTCTTATAACAAACTGTAAGGAGTATCCATCAGCACGTTCAATACGATTAGTAATATACTTACGACCATTAAGATCTTCAACGTTATCTAAAATACTAACTGTAGATCCACTAGCAGTTGCAGTATTAGTTGTTGACTGGATATTTGCTGCCTTAAGAACAAAAGTAGCAGTCGTATTAGAACTATTGTACTTAGCATATCCCATACCTAAAGCAGTGTTGCCAGGTAAGGATGGAGCACCAGCTCCTAAAGAGATATTACTAATATGATATGTCTTACTTAATGCTTCAGATCCAGCTCCACTAAAGTTAAACTTAACACCACACTGTCCTAGAGAAATCCAGTTGTTGAATATTGCAGTAGTAAGTCCATTATCTACCGTACTTAATTCAACTGTAACTTCACCATTAGCAGCTAAAGACCAAGATGAGTTTACAGAACCACCGAAGTTAAAAGCACTACTTACAAAACCATAGAGCATAACTTCTTGCCCTACTTCATAATCATGGTATGAAGTACCAGCAAGGGTAAATGTAGGACCATTATATGTCTGCTGTGTAGCTAATGATGTATCAATTGTATTGATTGATAATATCTTAGTAGCATCTTCAAACCTTTGATATCCACTACCTGTAGTACTGAATGTAATGGTAGTAGGATTATCATTTCCTTGTGCATCTTTAAGTAAAGCATTTGCGGCAGATGCTGCAAATCTTACCCAATTATTATTTTCTTTGTAGATATAATAAGTAGTACCATCTGTAAGACCAGTGATTCCACCCATCTTACTTTGACGATATACTACGCCATCACCAGTTGCATATTGGTGAGTATCAATAAAGATATGATTACCTTCTGGCATAACTGCGCCAGTAGTAAACAAGTGAAGACTAGTATCTGGAGATACTGCAGTTATATCTTTTCTACCTGTAGTTGATGTAGTTGTTGTAGCGTTTATCCAAGTATCAAAAAGTTGAATGCTATTAGCAGTAACAGACCTTACATAATATAAGGTGCTATCAATAAGACCACCCAACGCAGCAGCGTTCTCATCTCTCTGATAATAAACCTGATCACCTGTCTTAAGGGTGTGACCAGTAATAGTAATAGTATCTGTGGTTATATTAACCTTAGTAGCATCTGCGGGGAACGCAACTGTTTCTCTCTCAGAGTTAACTGTATGCTGATAGATCTGGTTAGAGATGGTCTCCAATTCAGGTCTTAATGATTCAGCGTCAGCAACGTCAAATCTGTCAGATGGACTATTCTGTAAGTCTGTGACAATATTTGCTGCTACAGCATCATAGAATATTTTCTCAGCGTCCTGGAATACATCATTGACACCTGAGGTAATAAGTATCTCAACACTACCAGTAGAGTATGGAGATGCAACAGGACCAGTGAAGTTAACTGTTTGAATAGTACCTAATGTACCTGATGATCCACCTTGTACAAAGTAACCAACTTGAAGAGTTGTATTATTACCTGTATGGTTAGTAAAGGTAATCTTAAATGTGTTATCACCACGGAACTTATCGCCAGGTATTGCAGGGACTTGTCCCAATTCTGGCTCATAATACATACGTTGCTTATCGTCAAAGACGAATGCATACTTCCAAGTATGAATTACAGTACTCTGTGGGTCTGAGGAATTCTGAAGTGCGTCTCTGAATACAACACCGAACACATACGTCTCATTAGACGCTTTAATCATGTGACGATCAGCGTTCTGTGGACGCATGATTACACGACGAAGGTTGTCACCGATTAGTGAACAGTTCCTAGGAAGTGAAATTGGGTTATCTTCAAAGTATTCACCACCAGATACGATTAGTGAAACGTACTCATCACTAGGATCTGGTTGTGCTTTCTGTAAAGTGTAAGCAATCTGTGCTGCTTTCTTAACTGTTTTAACTGGTCTTGCAGCTGAACGACCATCATTTAGGTCACTACCAATAGTTGCAGACACATAAACACGACCACCAGTATCGTTTGTAGCAACTTTATAAACGAAATCTGTAGTTGCAACACGTCTTGACTGATCAGTTAGTGGTGGGGTATCAGCAGTTGGATAGAATGTTGTACCAAAAGTATCACTTGTTACGTCTGTATCTTCGTAGTTGATTAAATTAGGAGCACGAAGAGCCAGTGCAGGGTTGATAATGGTCTGGATATCTAAGTTGACAACCTGAGCAGTATCAGAAATAATAGAACGAGTGGTTCTAATCTGACCCTCAACGTCTAATTCATACTGAGGATCAGTAGTATTAACACCAACACGAATATTATTTTGAGGATTTACATTTAATGTTATTGCATCTTTCTCATTAGCATCAACACCCACAGACATTTCTATGGAGCTATCGCCTTGAATACTTAAAGAACGTACTCTCTTATATGAACATGTATTACCAGCAGTAATTACACCTAAATTTGTACTAGTAAATTGAAGATTATCGTCGTCTACCTTTGTTACAGTATACTGTCCGTCTGTTTCACCACCAGATGTGAAGTCAATATATAATTTTTCACTACCAATGAACCCGTGTGCAACGGAAAGAATGTTTACAGTACCAGTTACCGTCCTACTATAAGTAGAGTTTACCCAATTACCTGTAGGAGTAATACCAGATGCCTGTATTCTCTGCTGGTCAGAATTAATCTTAAGAGCCATTAGTTCCCTAAACCGTTATGAAACGACTGTAATATCTAAAACACCAATCCATTTAACAGTAGAATTGGTAGTCACTGATTTAACTTCAAATGTGAAAAATGGAGCCCCTCCTATTTGGAAAGCGTCTGGAGTTACATTCCAAACTTCCTGTCCAGGAGGATTATTTCTAATAATATTTTCATAAACTGCTGATGTTGTTGGAGTACCATCGTTAGCAGTGGTTACTACAATATCAAATGTTGTTGCGTAAACATATTGATTACTGGTAGTTTCCTGACCAAAAACTCTTGCCTTGATAAAAGAAACCCTATCAGCAGCCAGAGCAGGTGAGTTTGTTGTAAGAGCAGTAGTACCGTCCAATGTCAACTGTAAAGTATTATTGGCAGCATCAGTTACTCGCTTAACAAGATATTTGTCATGCGTCGCATCAGCGAAATTATCGCTGACCATATGAATTGCTGAAATGTTCTTAAGTTCAAAAGCCGTATTAACGACCTCTGTAGATCCTACAGCAAATCCTCCAATTGATGAGAAATTCTTGGTTGGCATAACGTTATATTACCTAAGGTTTATTTATACCTTGACCTTAGTAGTTGTGAATCTACCAGTGAAGGATGTTGATGATGTAGCTGCAGATGATTTTGCTAAACTAATTGTTACGTTATTACCAACAACAGAAATAGATCCATCCACAAGATCATTATCAGAGGTAATAGAGTTAGTTATGGTGGCATGTGCAATAGTTCCAGCAGCACCACATACAGTGGTAACTTCTAACATTTGAACTTTACCATCATCACTTTCAACAGTAATAAGAGTTTTACCACCCTTATATGCAGTCTTATCAAACTGAACGAAGGAAGTAGTTGCGAAAGAAGTTAATTCACCACCTTCCACTCTAGCAGAATCCAACTCCATGAATGTTGCAGTTGAATCAAATACTGTTAGATAACTTTCAGTGTTTGTTGCCCATCCTCTGTTGATCTTCCATTTAGATTCTGAAGAATTTGCATCCAAAGATATAAATGATTTACCATCAGTTCTGGTTATGAAATCTTGATCAATTACATCAAGTCTAGAATAAGGATTCTTAGTGCTTGATAAAGTAGCAACTGGGAATGTGACATCATCAGTTACTGCAGTTCCACCAAGCAAATTACCAGCAACTTTAATTACTTCATCAACTTCATAGTTGGCACCACCAGCAACAAGAGTTACAGATGTAACTCCACCACTACCATCCGTTGCAACTGTTACGGTAACTCCTGTACCTTCAAAGTTAGATGTAGTAGCGACAGCAGTGTATGTTGCTGATGATCCATAAGCATTTCCATTAGAAGTTACACTTCCAATAGTTGCAACAGTACCCTGTGTAGGAACTCTTCTAAGTCTTAAACCAGCATTTGCTCCATCAGATATCTCAAAATCTTTCTTATCTCTAAACTTAGCAATTGCATTACCACCCCTACGTATCTCGATAGGATCCTCATTTGCAGTAATTCCATCAATAATCAATTTACCTTGAATATCAAATGTCTTAGCAGTCTTAAGTGTAAACTTAGTTTGGGAGATACTTAATGAATTAACACCAGTATTAAAGAATTCAAATACGTCTTCATCAGATCCAGGAGAAGCCTCAGTTAAAACGTAGGTATCTTGGTCAACGTCACGTACACCACCAAGAGAAACAAAGTCAGTTCCGTTATAACCCTCAAACTGTAATTGAGAAGTATTGAAACGAATACCACCAACTCTACGATCTAATGCAACAGGGCGTTGGTTTGTTGTACCAGCAGGAACAACAAGAGCACCTGTAGTATCGATAAGAACATCAAATCCTCCACCTGGTTTCAATACAACACCAGAACCATCAATATCAGAGACGGTTACAGTCTTACCAGCACCACCACCAGCAGCGGTGATTGTTATTGTATCACCCACAGCATAGTTTTGACCTTTAGTTACGACTGTGACTGCGCTGAAGTCTCCACCAGCAACAGTAACGGTTACAGTACATCCAGTACCAGAGCCACTACTTGTTGTAGCAGTTCCAGTATAAGTTCCATTAGTATATCCAGTACCAGTTCCAGTAACTGTTAATTCTAAAATTTGACCAAACGATCTTGTTGAAGTTGTACTGTTATTAGCAATAACATTGTCTCTTAGACGTAAAATTCCAGCATCAAGATTACCTGAGAATAAAGCATCACCACTTTCTGTATCAATCTTAAATGTCTCTGTAGTACCATCAGTAATACTGAAGTCTACATTAGTTCCACCCTTAAATATAAAGTTTCCTTCTCCTTTAGTATCCCAAGACATTGGAACACTAATATCTGTACCATCAGTTGTGAAATTAGCAGCGTTATCAAGTTTAAGGAATGCACTTACTTGTCCAACATTAATTAAATTATTTGTAGAATCTACCTTGAAGAATGGAGCAACATTGCCGAGAGTAGCATCAACTTGAAATTTAGTAATATCAAGACCATCTGCACTAAGAGAACCAATTGCATTTCCTGCTGCACTAATACCTAACTTATCTGTATCAGCTTTATAGAATCCAGTTGTACTGGCATTCTTCATTGTTAAAGTTGGAGCAGCAGCAGTACCATCTGCTATCTTGACAGTTGCTTCATCAATAGTACTTGGTCCACCTGTAGCATTGATACCAGCATTTGCAGTTAACTGTGAACTAAAGGTTGCAGTATTAGTAACTGAAAGAGTTCCTGTAACAGAAGCATTACCACTAACAGCAATTCCAACACCTTGGAATGTTCCACTAGTCGTAATAGACCAACTTGTTGCAGTTATACCACCTTCAGGAGTATGAATTACTTGACCAGTACCACCGTCAGCTACAGAAGTTCCTAAAGTAAATTTACCGTCTTGTCCTAATTCAAGAGCTTTAACACTAGCAATAGTAGCAATACCGAATGTAAGTCCACTACCCTGTGCTACACCAACACCACCAACATTACCTAAAATTAAAGTATCCTGCTCTTCAAAGGCATAACCAGCATCTGCTAATGATAATGCAACACAGAAACCAACATTAGTAATAGTATATTGGAATCCAGATCCACCACCTCCACCAACAGTTGAATCATCTACTGAAAGAACATCACCAATTGAATAGTCCTCACCAGTAAGTGATAAAGATGTTACTGTAGCAATGCCTGTATTACTTGTAGATAATTGATATGCGAAACCAGAACCAGCTCCACCCATATCAGCCTGATCTACATAAAAAGTTTGACCAGTTGCATAGTTACCACTAGTTCCTTGGTTTGTGATCTCTGCAGAAGCAACTGCACCACTAGTAACCACAAGGTCAGCAGTCATTCCAACACCAGACTGCCCTGCAGCACCAGAAGTAAAGGTTAATACACCACCACCCTCAGACATCTGAGTTCCATGTGTTTGGCAATAATATGTGGTAGTAGGAGTTGTACCAGATACTGACTGTACAACTACTTCAGTATAAGCACCAGCAGTACCTGGAGTTCCTTCTTCTCTAGTGACTAATCCATTTACAACACCAGTTACCAATGGGTGACCAGAGTTGGATGAATCACTCATATCAAATTTATATGTATTATTATCGATAAGGGTTACACCACCCGCTTCTACACCACCCAAGGCATATCTGTTCATACCAGTTTGTGATGTATCAATAACAGCAGATGCAGCACCTTGAGTAACGTTTTCTGTCTGAGCATCAGTAAATGTTCCTGATACGCCAGATAGGTAAAGGAAATTAGCATCAACAAAAGTTATAGTACCAGTTGCGCCACTAACAGATCCAGTAGCTGTTTGTCCTACTGTAAATGTTCCAGAAACACTAGAAATTCCAAGTTTATGTCTACTAACGACAGTCATTACAAATGTAGTAGTAGGTGGGTTTCTAAATTCAACCCCATATGTATTATCAGTATATCCACTACCAGCAGCAGTAATACTTCCTGTAAATCCTGGAACAGTAAATGTTGCTGTAGCACCACTACCACCACCACCAGTCCAAGAAACGTTTGAATAGGTACCAGGAGTATATCCAGAACCAGCAGCAGTAATACTACCAGTCAATGCCTGAATGTCTGCTGTGACAACAGCACCTGCACCTGCACCACCTGCAAATGTTAACGTTGGAGCAGCTTCATACCCTGCACCTAAACTATCAACAGCAACAGCTGATATTCTACCAGTCAATTCATCTAGAGTAACTGTAAAACTAGCTGGTTGTGTATTATCACCAACAACTTCTACTGTTGGTACGTTTCTATATCCAAGTCCTTGACCTGTTAAAGTTACAGTTTCAACTGGGAAACCAACTACAACAGTACCAGCAACACCACTACCAAAAGTATCATTAGTATCATTGGTAAATGCTGCTGTAGGTACAGTTCCAGATGTATATGATCCACCATTACCAATATCTACTCTATCTACACTAAATCCAAGTTGAACTACAGTGTTTTGATCAATTCCAGCAGAATCAGTAATAGTAAGACCAACACTAGTAGAATAACCAGTACCATTATTGGTCATTGTAAATCCAGTTATAGCACCCGCTGAGTGCTGAACTGTTGCAGTAGCAGTTACACCTTGGAACAATTGTGTTCCAGATCCTACAGAAGTTAAACTGATTGCAGTTCCATTATTTGCATTAGTTAAATTAGTCGCAACCTTAATCGTATTTGCATCTACTCTAATTGCATAGTAAGTAGTTGCAGTTGTAAGTCCACCAATTGCAACTGCTTGACCATCAAGAGTAGTTGCATCATATGTCATCTGCCAACCAGTCTCAAATGTATGGTTGGATATAGTAATAGTATTAGCAGTAGTACTTACATTAGTTCCACTTGCAGTAAATGACTGTTGGGGAGGAGCATCAAAAGCAGCAGTTGGAGCAACAAATCCAGAACCACCAGCAATAACTTCTACTCCAACAACTTTACTACCATTTCCTAGAACACAAGTACCTGAACCAGTACCAGAACTAAAGGCAACAGTAGGTGCTATTGTATAATTCGTTCCTCTATTGGTTAAATTAACGGTCTTTAATGTACCAGTAGCATTAAGAGTACAAGTAGCAGTTGCTAACTGGAATGGATTAGATGTAACTTCAATTGGTTGTTGACCACCAACATATCCAGTACCAGCACCAGTTAAATTTAAAGTCCCTAACTGGTTTTTAAATACAACAAAAGATCTCTTAGAGTAGTTGGATGCTTCAGACGAACCAAAGAGAGTAGCATCTCCAAATCCACTAACGTTTAGAGTACCCTGTACAACACTACCGAAAGCAACAGATTTGTTTACATCAAAGTAAACTGCCTCTTTAACAATTGTTTCAGCGTTAACAACAAAGTCTTCGTTACCAGCAGGGTCAACAATTACCTGACCTGTAGTAGATGTTAAACTGTTACCTGCAATTCTTAAATTACCAGTCTCAATATAAGCAGGATATATGTTTGTAGTACCAGTTCCATCACTTAAAGTTATGTTTGCAGCAGACTGAGCAGTAGATGTTGCTTGGAATTGAACATTACCAGTAGTTTGATCAACTGTAAATGCACTACCAACACGGAAATCACCACCTTGGTCAGTTGATGAATAGAATACTTTACCACTATTCAGTTCTTCTACTTCGTTTGCCTGAACAGCAAGTGAGGGGTCATTGGTATAGTCAGCACCAGCACCAACATATGCAAAGTTATGAGCAGTTAATAAGAGTTTTACACCAGAACCATCTGCCTGTACACCTTTAGTACCATATACAGAAGAGGATGCAAGTGAACGTAATTCACAACCAAACTGAGAATAGTCAGCAGTTATGACTGAAGTAGCAGAATCTCCACCACTAGAACGAATATCACTAATACCACCAGAGCTATCTGTAAAGGTCGTAGTAGCGTCGTCACCGTTCGCATGAAGCAATAGTACTGTATTCAGATCAGAAGTGTACTCACCTGTTGTAGGGGTGAATGCAGCAGTGAAACGAGCAGCACCTTTACTTATTCTTACTTCATCAATATGTCCGTTAAATGCTTCAGCAGGAGTAGCAGCGTAATTTGCACCAACTCTTACTGGTTTAGTAGATCCATAATCATTAGTATCTGCACCACTTCCAATTTCTGTTCCATCAAGGAATAATTTTGTTGTACCACCATTTCTTGCAACAGCAACATGATACCAAGTACCAGTAGCTAGAGTACCACCATTAAGTGTTGATGAATTACCTACTCCATAATGAAGTGCTGTTCCATTTAAGTAGAGTTTACCTGCAGTATCTGTAGCATTAGTATCTCTTAAATCAAATAAATGCTGTGTACCTGATACACTAGCAGGTCTAATGAATGCTTCTAAACAGAAATTTGCAGTACCAAATCCAAAGTCATCAGAAGTTGGTACAGTTAAAGCATCCTCAGTACCGTCAAATAATATTGATGCTGTTCCATATTTCTTTTGTGCAGTATCAATCTGCGTGTCACCAAATCTACTTAATGATTTTACTGGCTTAGTTGTAGTGACAAATTCTCCAGTTCCCTTACCAGCAATATAAACATAAGTACCATCATTACTATCAAGTACACCACGAGCAACCGCCTTCTTGTAAGTTACGTTGTTAGCAGTGATTGTACCAGATGCTGAATCAGTAAATGTAACAACGTTAGCATCTACTTTAGTAACTTGATAGAAGTTATCTGTAGCACCACCACTGATAAAGTCTGCATAGATGTAATCATTGGTTGATAATCCATGTCCAGTTCTTGTTAAGGTAACTGTGGTTCCAGAACGAGTATATGAACCAGACTGAAAACTATCTTCTAATTGATATGCTACCTCTGTTGCACTAAATGTACCACTAGTACCACCAAGTTTTAAACGAGTTTTACCAGTACCAAACTTACCTGTTGCTCCTTGGATACCTTGTATACCAACAGAAGCAAAATAATTAAATGAATTTAACCACTCAACACGAATACCATTAGTTGCTTTAATACCAATCTGGTTTGGAGTAATAAAGGTACACTCGTTGAATAAGACAGCAGCGTGTTGTGAAGCAGCATTTACTTGAGCTCCATCTAACTTAGCACCACGACCTGCATCACCTTGTGCAAATCCATACGGATCAGAACCAGAAGTTACACTACCTTTAGTAGTTACAGTAACTCTTTCAATATATGGACTTCTATCTGAATTTAATGTTGATGTAAGAGAGAATGCATATCCGTCATCATTACCACTATCATAGAAGAAATCTTTGATAGTTAAATCTGAAACATGACAATCCCCTGAGAGAATAAATGCATCATTAGCATTAGTTACACTTGTTGGTTTAACAGATGTAGAACGTAAGTTAGTACCACGTAATGTAACACCATCCCCAACTGTCATTGGGAAGGCTTCTTGATATTCACCTGGAGCAATAACAATAGTATCCCCAGAAGTAGCTACACTGAGGGCTTTAGTAATAGTTAAAAAAGGAGTGTCTGGATGCTTACCACCAGCACCACCATTAGTGAGATTTGTATTATCACTTCCTACCGTTGCGACATACCAAGTATTTCCCTGACCATTCGTAATGTCAGTAGAAAGCATGGATGTAACCACCTCACCAGTGTTCGGCTTCTGGTTAGCAACCTCTATTATATTTCCACCGTTTCTGGCGTATAACTTTCGATCTTGTATATTAAGCGCAACTTCGCCGTCTTCTAAATTAGAAGTCGTCGGGACTGCTGCCGCTGTCGTCGATCTCTTTAGCTTGATTCTCGTTGCCATCTAAAGCATTCTCAGAAGTTTGGTCGTCGTTCATACTATTTAACTGACTTTGCAAATCGGAAATTTGAGCTTCCAGCATCACATTAGTCAGTGTCAAGTCAGAAATTTTCTTTTGTAATGTAGCAATAACAATTTGTACGTTCATGATTCATAAGTTTAGAAAGTTCCACCATCTATGGTGTTCGTCCATACAGGTACTCCAGCACCAGTTACTGTTAGTATCTGATTAGAATCAGATGCGTCAGGGCTAGTTCCAGGAGATGCTGTATTAGCAGCTGCTGTTACTTGTAATGGACTTGTGCCATTACCATAAAGGATACCATTTGTGGTAAATGTACCAACTCCAGATCCACCAAATTCAACTGCAAGGTCATTATCGAGTTCTAAATCACCGATAAGGACAGTACCACGGTTTCCAGTTACACCGAAAACAGTACCTGTGTCTGTTGCTTCTTCAATAAATGTCCAAGCACCAGCTCCATCTCCACCGCCTGTGCGGTCATAACCAAAGAAACCAAACTTGTTAGTTCCTGAATCGTTGTAGTGTACTTTAACACCACGATCCATTGCATCATCAGCACCTCTGACAGTAACTAATGTAGCACCAACAACTTGGTCAGCAGTAATTGCTGCACTTAATGTAAGTGTTTTTGTTCCTACGTTAATAGAAGCAATAGTTGTACCACCAGGAATACCAGTACCAGTGATTGCATCACCAGCCTGTAACTGTTCTACAGCATCAACCTGAACTGCAACTGTTGCATTACCTGCAAAAGTAGCAAGAGTTTTAACTGTGACAGGTGTAGTAGGATCACCCAATTCAATGGTAGGATCGTTAACACTCATTGAAGCAGAGTTAACAGTCGTTGTTGTACCATCAATTTGAAGGTCACCTTTAATTATGACCAAACCATCAGCGTCTCCACCTGCAGGATATGGGTCAATAATCAATTCTTGTATACTATTAATAGTGGAAAGTGTATTTCCATCCAACTTAAGGTTGTCTATTTCAATAGAACCAGTCTGGGATGTGCTACCAGCAATGGTTGTTTGTCCATTGAATGTTACACCGTTTTGGAACGTTGTGGTTGCATTAACTGTAAGAAGGTCAGTATTAGCAGTACCCAATGTTGTATTGTCATCGATCTTAAGATCTTTGATCCATGCAGTCGCAGCAACACCAATACCACCAGCAAAGGTTACAGATGCAGTTGATACGTTGGAAGCATCAGTTGTATCTGCATAGTTTGCAGTAACACCAGTTGCATAATTCCAATCAGCACCTTCTACTTGTAACTTATCTGAAGTTGTCTCATCATAGTATATGGAAGAATCCTTACCAGTACCAAAATGAAGCTTCATATCGTCAGCGATACGCAAGTCGGGGGTACCTGCTACACGCTTGATGTCTACAACAGCGTCAGAGTCATTGAATACAAACTCTACATCACCTGTAGTACCAAATTCTAATTCTTGTCCATCTTCAATGACAAGTTTACCTGTACCATTTGCTCTGAATATTAAGTCAGCATCTGTAGTAGAAGTAGTAATAACATTAGCATTTAAGTTAATGTCA
>Ga0208764_10000082_pt1 | contig 48284 bp, 53 predicted proteins | sample ETNtaG_18_FD_185762 | JGI IMG/M metagenome (GOLD analysis project Ga0208764, IMG submission 185762) | Marine microbial and viral communities from oxygen minimum zone, Eastern Pacific Ocean - ETNP201302SV91 (SPAdes) (version 2) | ecosystem: Environmental > Aquatic > Marine > Oceanic ... | reverse complement strand
GCTAAAGAAGAAGCTAAGGAGGAAGCTCCAGCTAAAGAAGAAGCTAAAGAGGAAGCTCCAGCTAAAGAAGAAGCTAAAGAGGAAGCTCCAGCTAAAGAAGAAGCTAAAGAGGAAGCTCCAGCTAAAGAAGAAGCTAAGGAGGAAGCTCCAGCTAAAGAAGAAGCTAAAGAGGAAAAAGACTCTGAAAAAAAGGACTAAAATGGGATTTTCCCATATAGGTCAAATCATTAAACATAAAGGCTTAAGTGGTCATGTTGTTCTAAAGTTAAGCTTTGGGATTGAAATCAATCATAAAGAAATCACATCCGTATTTATTGATTTAGGGAATAATAAGGTGCCTTTTATGATTGACTTAATATCTAAAATTAAGGATAATCACTATCTTCTAAAGTTTATCGATCTTAATAATAGAGAGGAAACTAATGAGACTATAAATAAAGATGTATTTATAGATGAGATTGATGACAATTTGAATAAGTCCGAGTTATCTAAAGTAATAGATTATGAAATTTTTGAAAATAATAAAGTAATAGGTACAGTAATAAACTTTCTTGAAAAAAACCAACCAATTATTTTTTGTGAAATAGATAAAAAAGAAGTCTTAATACCTTTTGTTGACAAGATTATAGAATCAGTTGACCATTTAAATAAAAGAATTTATGTTAAAATACCTAAAGGATTATTAGATTTAAATTAAAATGAATAGGATAGATATTATAACATGCCAGCCAGAACTTCTAGATAGCCCATTTAATACTAGTATTTTAAAAATTGCACAAAATAAAAATCTTGTTCAAATCATTGTACATAATCTGAGAGACTATAGTACAAATAAACACAAAAAAGTAGATGATTATCCATTTGGAGGAGGAGGAGGAATGGTATTAAGTATTGAGCCAATATATAATTGTTTAAAAAGTATCAAAGAAAAAAATGAAGTTGATGAAGTAATTTATATGAGCCCTGATGGAGAGAGATTAAATCAAAATATAAGCAATAAGCTGTCTATGATTAACAATTTAGTAGTATTATGTGGCCACTATAAAGGTATTGACGAAAGAGTTAGAGAACATCTAATCACAAAAGAAATTAGTATTGGTGATTACGTATTAACTGGGGGCGAATTACCTGCAGCTGTTTTAATAGATTCAGTTGTCAGGCTTATACCAGGAGTAGTATCTAATGAATCAGCTGCACTATCTGACTCATTTCAAGATAATCTTTTAGGACATCCTAACTATACAAGACCATCAAAATTTAAAGGTTGGGAAGTACCTAAAATCCTATTATCAGGAAATCAAAATGAAATTGATGAGTGGAGAATTAAAAAATCATATAAAAATACCGAAACTAAAAGACCGGATCTTCTAGATGAATAATCAATATAGTTAATATGATATTGCAAAGAGGAAAGAAGATAAAATCAATCCAACAAATACTTTAATTAAGTATTTTTTTTTATTTGATTTTTTTAACGAGGGGATATACATAACAACAATTTAATGTTATCACAATGTTAAGTAATTGTTAACAAATTTCCAAATTGTCTGTTTATTCTAAAACAAGGGTTGTTTTAAAATTATATTTTAATACTAAGAGATAGAACAAAAATATTTTTTTGAGACCAAGTAATATTTTCATTACTAACCTTTCTATTAGATTCAAATATATAATTAGGTTTAAAAACAAAAGGTGTTTTTTTAAATTTTATATTTAAACCTAGACTTATTCTATTTCGGGTAAATTGATTTTCAGATATGAAAATTTCATTCTGTACATATGGATTATAGTTATCAAATAATTCTAATGAGTAGGAATATCTCAATCTATATCTAAATAAATTATTTTCTAACTCTTTTGCCCTGTACTCATTTCTTAACCTAATCTTCATATTATCATTCAACTTATATGTAATATCTAAGTGAGGTCTCATCTCTGAAACTCTACCTTCTTTTTTAAGGTTATAAATCTCCCTATAATAAATACCAAGTTTTATTTTTTTCAATTTATAGGCAACTCCTAGATCAATTCTACCTTGTTTAGATTCTTTTGATGAATGATCATATTTATTTCTATATTCAAATTTTACTTCGATATCATCAAAAATCTCACCTTGAATATCTATTGTTGGCCAAGTCTGAAAAACTGACTGAGATTTAAGATCATTAATAGATAAAATAAGAAATATTACAAAAACAATATGCCTTATATGAATTTTCATAATACAATTTTAAAAAATAAACTTTGAGTAAACGTTAATCATATGTTAAGAAATCATTACATATATTAACTTCAAAATTATTTAAATTAAGATTTCACCACTGTATTCTTCTTTAGGCTGACCTATTAAATATATATCTGAAAATTTATATAATTTATTTCTCTTAAAAAAGACCTTCAACATACCACCTTTGGTTTTTACTTTATTAACTGAATGATTCTTATATAATGAAAATGCAATTACAGAAGCAACAGCACCTGTACCGCAACTTAAAGTTTCGCGTTCTACACCTTTCTCAAAAGTTCTTACATAAATTGAACCATCACCTAAATATGAAACTAAATTCACATTACAATCTTTTAGCCTATAAAAGGGTCTTTTTCTTATTAAATCAGCCTCAATTTTAATATCAAAACTATTTACATTATCGACAAATTTAATGTGATGAGGAGCACCTGAGTCTATAAAATATTCATCATCAAAACATTTAAAAGAAGTAATATTTTTCATTTTTAAAGAAATTTCAGAACTAATTTTAGCAGAATATCTCTTGCCAAGAGATGAGAAAGTTGCTGTTTCTTGAATTTGATTTTTTGCTTTTAGATAATGTAGAGAACATAGACTGCCATTTCCACAGAAACCACTAGATCCGTCTGGGTTATAAAAAGATAAGATAAAATCAGACTTTTTTGAGCTAGTAAGAAATAGTATTCCATCAGATTTCTTAATTATAGGATTGCTAATTAAAGTATTGATTTTACCATCAAAATTGAATTTTTGATTAATACAATCTATTAATATTAAATTGTTTCCTGATGACTGGTATTTGAAATATTTGATTTTCATAAAAAAAACCAATCTGTTAAGACTGGTTTAAATTTATATTTTTTCTTTGATCTTAGCACTCTTACCCTTCCTCTTTCTAAGATAAAAAATTCTTGCCCTTCTAACTTTACCCTTTCTAATTAGTTCTATTTTCTCAATATTTGGAGAAAAAATAGGCATGATTTTTTCGACAGCAATAGAATCAGATATTTTTCTTAAAGTAAAAGTCTCTCCGTTGGAGCCAACACTTTTACGTTGAATAACAGTTCCTTGAAACTGTTGAATTCTTTCTTTACTACCTTCTTTAATTTTTATATGAACATTTACAGTATCACCTGAAGCAAAATCAGGAAATGATTTCTTTAACTCAATATTCTCCTTACTTAAATTGATATTCACTGCAGCCATTATTTATTTTTTGGTGTGCAAATATAGTCTATTTTTAATTTTTTAAAATTTTATTTCTATAATTTAATTACTGAATAAAATAATATCAAACTGTTCCTTTTTTTTGCAATTCTACTAAAAGAATTAATTAATTCGAATTTGTATTGATTAAATTTGAGTAAAAATAAAAACAATGTTTGGATTCCTTAAAAAGATATTAGGCTCTAAGTCAGATAAAGATTTGAAAGGCTTACATCCTTTAGTTGACAAAATAAATTCTGAGTTTGATTTATTATGTTCATTATCTGATGATGAACTAAGAGGTAAGACTGAACTTTTTAAAGAACAAATAAAAAATAATTTAAAAGATACAGACTCTGAAGTTCAAGATCTTAGGATAAAATATAAGGAACCTAAAATATCTTTATCAGAGAAAGAAAACTTATTAAATGAGATTGATAATGTAGAAGAATCTCAAAATAAAATAATAGAAAATACTTTAAGCGAAATACTTCCTCAAGCTTTTGCTGTTATTAAAGAGACAGCAAGAAGATTTACGGAAAATAAAAGATTAGAGGTAAATGCAACTGATTTTGATCATGAAATTGCAAAAATTAAAGACAATGTAGTTATTAAAGGATCCAAAGCAATTTGGAAAAATGAGTGGGAAGCGGCAGGTGTCCGTATTGAATGGAATATGATTCATTATGATGTTCAACTTATAGGTGGAATTGTCTTACACCAAGGTAAAATTTCTGAAATGGCTACAGGAGAAGGTAAGACGTTAGTTGCTACCTTACCTGCGTACTTGAATGCTCTATCTGGCAGAGGTGTTCATATAGTAACAGTTAATGATTATTTAGCAAAAAGGGATGCTGAGTGGAATGCGCCAATTTTTGAATTCCATGAACTTAAAGTTGATTGTATTGACAAGCATGAATCTAATTCCAAAGATAGAATTGATGCGTATAACGCTGACATAACTTATGGGACCAATAACGAATTCGGTTTTGACTATCTAAGAGACAATATGGTTAGAGAAAAGGGAGAATTAGTTCAAAGAAAACACAACTTTGCAATGGTTGATGAGGTAGACTCTGTATTAATTGATGAGGCTAGAACTCCTTTAATAATATCCGGGCCAGTACCTAGAGGAGATGACCATGAATTTTTTGAGTTAAAACCCAGAATTCAAAAATTATTTGATCTTCAAAAAAAACTAGTTACTCAATATCTAGCAGAAGCAAAAAAATTAATAACTAACAAAAATGAAGATGAGGGTGGCCTATCTTTATTTAGGGCACATAGAGGTCTTCCTAAATACAAACCTCTTATTAAATACCTAAGTGAAATTGGAACTAAGGCAATAATGCAAAAAACAGAAAATTATTATCTACAAGATAATTCCAAGTTTATGCCCGAAGCCGATGAGCCATTGTATTTTACCATTGAAGAAAAAAGCAATAGCATTCAACTAACGGAAAAAGGAATAGACACTATTACAAGCTCAGGAGATGATAGTAATTTTTTTGTGGTTCCTGATATTGGAGTTGATATTAATAAAATTGAAGAATCTGAAAAACCAGCTGAAGAAATTACAAAAGAAAAAGATAAAATAATTCAAGATTACAGTATAAAGACTAAAAGAATTCATACAGTAAATCAATTACTTAAAGCGTATTCTTTATTTGAAAAAGATCAAGAGTATGTGGTGATGGACTCAAAGGTGAAAATTGTTGATGAGCAGACAGGAAGAATTATGGAAGGAAGAAGGTATTCAGATGGGCTACATCAGGCTATTGAAGCCAAAGAAAACGTTAAAATTGAAGATGGCTCTCAAACTTATGCAACTATTACTCTACAGAATTATTTCAGAATGTATAACAAGCTATCTGGAATGACTGGAACTGCTGAGACAGAAGCAGGAGAATTCTGGGAAATTTACAAATTAGATTGTGTCGTCATACCTACAAATAGAAATATTGCTAGGTCTGACATGGAAGATAAAGTTTATAAGACATTAAAAGCAAAGTTCAATGCTGTTATAGAAGAGATAATTGAGTTAAAAAATAATGGTAGGCCAATTTTAGTTGGGACAACATCTGTAGAAATTTCGGAGCTATTAAGTAGAATGCTAAACATGAAGAAAATTTCACATCAAGTATTAAACGCAAAACAACATGCTAAAGAAGCAGATGTGGTGGCTGAAGCTGGAAAGCCAGGAACTGTTACAATTGCAACAAATATGGCAGGTAGAGGAACTGACATCAAACTTACTGAAGATTCTAGAGAAAGTGGAGGACTTGCTATCATTGGAACAGAAAGACATGAATCAAGAAGAGTAGATAGACAATTAAGAGGTAGATCAGGAAGGCAAGGAGACGTTGGATCATCTCAGTTTTTTGTTTCTTTAGAAGACAATTTGATGAGACTATTCGGTTCAGACAGAATGATTAAAGTAATGGATAGAATGAACATGGACGAGGACGAGGTAATTCAACATAGTATGATCACAAAGTCTATAGAACGAGCACAAAAAAAGGTGGAAGAAAACAATTTTGCTATTAGAAAACGTCTCCTAGAATACGACAACGTTATGAATTCTCAAAGAGAAGTTATATATAAGAAAAGAAGAAATGCTATAAATGGAGAGAGACTAGATGTAGATATTTTAAATATGTTATTTGATACTTGTGAAGATATAGTTCTTGGGACTAAAGAATCTGAAAATTATGATGATTTTAGATTAAATACATTAACAGTACTGGGATTAGATTATAGCAAACTAACTAAAGAAGAATTTCTAAAAAACGATAGCAACTCAATAACTGAAAAATTATACAATGATGTCATAGACAATTATGACAAAAAGAATAATAGCATAATTTCAGCAGCTATGCCTATAATAAAAAAAATAAAAAAAGAAAGAGGAGGTGTTGTTAAAGACGTACTTATTCCATTTACAGATGGAACTAAGCAAATTGGGGTCTCAGTAAATCTTGAAGAAGTTATTGAAAATGAGGGTAATAATATAATTGAGGAAATGCAAAAAATAATTTCTCTAGGGATGATTGACTTTAATTGGAAAGAACATCTAAGAGAGATGGATGATTTAAAGCAATCTGTCCAAAGTGCAGTTTATGAGCAAAAAGATCCATTAGTAATCTATAAGTTTGAAGGGTTTGAGTTATTTAAAAAGTTTATTGCAAAAGTTAATCAAGAAACAGTATCATTTCTGACAAAATGTTTGATTCCAGTACAAAACTCTAACCAAGTTGAAGAGGCAAGAAGCAGAGCTTCAAAAGAAAATTATGAGACAAATAAGGAAGAGTCAAAATCTCTTTTAACTGGAAACAGAACTTCTAATCCAGAAAAAACACAACCAATTAAATCAGAAAAAACATATGGCAGAAATTCAAGAGTATCAGTGAGATATTCAGATGGTTCAGTCAAAAAAGATATCAAATTTAAGAAAGTAGAAGTTGATATAAATTCAGAAAAATGTGTGATAATAGAAGATTAATTTTTTTTTCTTTAATGCTATTACTAATAGCATGTGTATCACAAAAATCAGCAAATCTTAATGTTAGTAGTAGAAATTATTTTGAAGACTTAGCTTATATAAGATCCGAAGAAATCAATAAAAAAAAGGATTTTAAAAAGATTGATACTATTACTTTTCAAAATAAAAATGATATCTCTATAGAACTAGATAGTATAATTATGGTCATCAAAAGTGAAAGTAAAAAAAAACAGTCTATTGATGGTTATACGATTCAGCTTTACCTGGGTGATAACAGAACTCTTGCAGAGGAAATTGAAGGAAGAATTAATGAAATTGATAGCATAATTTTTAGAAAGATAATTTTTACTCAACCAAACTACAGAGTAAAAGTTGGCAGCTATTACGATAGATTTTTGGTGAATAAAGAGTTTAAGAAGTTTAAAGAAAAATTTCCTGATGCGATTATAATTCCAGAGAAGATTAAGTTTAATTAAATAACTGATTTCTCATATTATCATTTATAGATAATGCTATAATTAAAGAAACAATTAACCCTATACCAGCGAATAATGTATCCTTACCTATCATCTTTAATGCTTTTTTATAATTACCCTTATTTTTTCTAAGATTTATTGCTAGTTCTCTACCACCAAGCAGTCCAATAAAAACCCAGGTTGTACTTATTGGTATGGAGCTAAGGACCTTTAAATAATATAATAGACAAGCATAAATGAAATCAACAACAGTTGCTGCTCTAACATCAATTATATCTGATTTTTCTAAAACAATTTGTTGTATTTTATCCCCTCTAAGATAAAAAAGTAACCCAAGGCCAAAAAAGATAAAAGAAGCTACTACTATAAATTGATCAGAGGAAAGTGAACGTGGCAGTACGACAGCAACATTAGCCATATCTTGCATAATCCAAGTAGACCACAGTGCTCCACTTGATAACCACTGTAATGGCAACCAAATTCTTGAGGGTTTATTATTTTTATATTTTTCAAATAAATGAGTAGTTAGTGTCCAGACTATAATAGCAACAGAAAAAGCTATTACATATCCAAATAGACTTTTAGAAAGAATACTTGTTATAGAGCTTGCTTTTGTTGCAAATGCACTTAGCAAAAGTATTGATGTAGATACAGGCATTTTTAATCTTGTCATCATCAAAAGAGCAACTGGAGCAAAAACCTGAAGAAATTTGAAGTTTTCCGGTGCCTCATTTAATCCTTTTGAAGCAAGTCTTCCATAACTTATATCTCCTCCGTAATTAAACCAACTATATGAGACTGTTATAATAAAGATACCCCCCATATATATCCAGAGATAATACCATTTTTTATCAGAATTAGAAGCTATAAATGTACCTATTGTCTGAATACTATCGTTTGCAATTGCTGAATAAGACGCCATAAAAAAAACAGCCCACATAGCAATTTCAGGGTAAGGATAAACTAGCCAACATATTATTGATAAAATAACAGGAGCAATCAATTCGTTGTTCTTAAAATTCATACAACAAAAGTATTTTTAAATTAAAATCTCTTAATGAAGAGAATATTATCTAAATGTTATTTTTATATGATATGTGTTATTAAAATGTTAAGAAAAACTAGCTTAAAAGCATTAATAAAAAAGAAGCTAACTTTACTTTAGAGTTATGATAAAAATTGATAAAATTATTGAGTCTATTTCTTCATTTTTAAAAGAAAGATTTGAGAATATGAAGGGAGATATAATTGAAAAAATATCTTCTATAATATCTAAATTAATTTCTTTTTTTATTTTATTTCTTATTTTTCTATTTACAATAGGGTTTGCGAGTATAACTCTGGGGAACTACTTAAATTCCTTGCTTGATAGTGCCTATACCGGTTACGGTATAATTAGTATTTTTTACTTAATTATTTTAATAGCCTTATACAAACTGTTTAAAACTGGTAAATTAAAAAAAGCTGTTGAATCAGAGATGAGAAAAGGGCTTAAAGGTTAAACCTCATTTAACCTTTTCTTCATTTTACCAGCCTGAACTCCGAACATCATCTTAAATCTTCTACAAAAATATGCTGTGTCTTTAAACCCAACATCATTACTAATAACCTTAATAGCTTCAGAATCTTCTCTCAACATTTTAATAGCCTTCTCCATTCTCCTGTGTTCAATATAATCTTGAGGAGAAAAACCTATATTATTTTTAAAAAACTGACCCACATAATCCTCAGAAATATTAAGATGATTTGATAATGCCTTATTAGATAACTCTTTACTTATATTTTCCTCTATGAATAAGAATAAGTCTAATATTTTTTCATCATTAAAAAATTTAAAATTTTCTTCTATACTAGAGAAAAGAGGTTGTTTAGACAGTATATGTCTAATTAGCTCATAAACTAACTGATTTGAAACTGATTCAATTACTTTTTTAGATCCAGGGAGATTAGAATAAATCTCTCTTATAATATTTTTAAATAAGGTTGTTACATGAAAATTGTTATTAATTATTGATACATCTAAATTCTTAGTATGAAATATATTGACTAAATCATAAGCTTTAACGTCGAGATTAATTATAAGATATCTATCTAAATTTGTTTTTTTTCTTAGGTTATTATCCTTGTCAATATACTTCGTCTTTTTATCAATAAAATCCTCATAGGCAAGTGTTCTTGTTCTATTAGATCCGAAAGAAAGAGGAATTGTAGAGTGTGCAGGTATAAAAATGCTCTCTTCATTAAAAAGAGATTTCTTATACTTCCCATAACGAAAATTGCCTGAAATAGGATAAATTATTGTATTATCAATATCATAATAATTATCAATTGTGAAAGATCGTTTCACATTAATAATATTGACCTTCTTTAATGATACTGAAAGGTTGTTATTGATTACGTCTAAAAAGGTTTTATCCATAGTAAAATAAAAAGCGAAATCAAATCTAAAGTTTAAATAAAGAAAATCTAATATCTAATAAAAAATTATTTTTCAAAGCTATCGATAATTGACGAAGTAGAATAATTATCAAGTAGTTCAACAATGATTACGCGGCCACCTTTCTTTTCAACTATATCTGCACCTATGATATCTGATTTATCATAATCACTCCCTTTTATTAAAGAATCAGGTTTAATTAATTTTATTAATTCTAAAGGAGTATCTTCATCAAAAACGACTACATAGTCCACAAATTTTATAGAACATAAAATCTTAACTCTATCTGACTCACTATTTATAGGTCTAGATTTACCTTTTAATCTTTTAACTGACCTATTAGAATTTAATCCAACAATCAAGATATCGCCATAAGATTTTGCTTCCTTTAAAATATGTATATGACCTGGATGGATTATATCAAAACACCCATTTGTAAAAACAACATCTGATTTTCTTAACTTTAAATCAGATATAAGGTGTGATATGTTTTCCCATTTTATAAGTTTATTCTTCATTAGATCTAATTTTAAGAAATAAAATAATTGAGCTAAAAACACCTAAAATTGCTAGACAAATTATTTGTGATGTGTGTAATAAAGTAGCAAAAAATAAGCCAGATTCATAATTGATATTATAGCTTATTAATATTGAAGCAACTAAAAAATGATACGCCCCAATACCAGCATTCACAGGAACAATCATTCCTATTGACCCAGCTATAAGTACCGCAAAACCTGCATTAACTCCTAAAGTATTTGTTTCATTAAAAGAAAAGAAAATAACATATCCCATTAAAAAGTATATGAACCATAGTAATAAAGTAGATACGATAAAAGCTTTATTTGTATAAATATGTTTAACAGAAAAGAGTCCAGACTTAAATTCTGCAAACTTTTCTCTGAATTGCTTCGATGACTTACTAAAATATTTTATTAATAAAAACAGAAATAAAAAAACTAACAGTAACCAAAAAAAATTAATTGGGTTAAGAGTAATATTTATAAAAACATGCTCTTTTAGAAAAGAATAAAATAAATCAAATTCTAATGTTATAAATATTAACAAAATTAAAAACAAAGATATAAGGTCAAGTATTCTTTCGGATACAACAGTCCCAAGTGAAGTTGAAATTTTGATCTTATTAGTTTTTGAAATTAAATAACATCTTATAAAATCATTAAATCTTGGAATAAATAAAGCAAAAAAATATGAAACAATCATCACATTAGTAGTCACATACGTTGAGAGATTTGTTTTTGAAGTTTGCATTAACAGGTTCCACCTATAACCTCTTAATATATGTTCAAAAACAGAAATAAACATGGACAAATAAATCCAAGAATAATTTATTTCTGAAAGTTTAGAAAAAAACGAATTTAGATCTATTTTATTAAAAACTATATAAAGAAGAAAGCATCCTAATGCTAATGAGAGAAGAGTGTTTATTATAATATTTTTCTTTTTCAACGTTACAATTTGGGTGAACAAATCTAAGACATATTGATTACGTAATATCAAATTTTTTAATGATTAAATTATAAAATTGAAAAATGACTTATTTTATTTAAATTTGTGGTTCATTTAATAATAAATTTTCACCGAAATAATGGCTAAAAGTTTTAGAGTACTATATGTTGCTTCAGAGATCAAACCATTTCTTAACGACACCTATGTGTCAGAAATAGTTAGAAAACTTCCTCAAGAGATGCAAGAGAAAGGTGTTGAAATTAGAATTTTAGTTCCTAAGTTTGGTTTAATTAATGAGAGAAAAAACAGACTTCATGAGGTTGTAAGATTATCTGGAATGAATATTCCAGTCGGAGATGATGACAGACCTCTTATAATAAAAGTTGCCTCTATACCAACCGCTAAGCTTCAAGTTTATTTTATTGACAACGAGGATTACTTTAAAAGAAAAACAGTTTTCAATAATAAGAGTGGTAAGTTTCACAAAGATAATGACGAGAGATGTCTGTTCTTCTGTAAAGGAGTATTAGAAACAGTAATTAAACTAGGATGGTCCCCAGATATTATTCATTGTAATGACTGGATGAGTTCATTAATTCCTTTATTTGTAAAAACAATTTATTCAGAGCAACATATCTTTGAAAAAACTAAGTGTATATACTCTATTTATAAAAATGAGTTTAAAGAAAAACTTGACAAAAAAATGATAGATAAGGTGCTCGAAGATGAAGAAGAATTAAATGAAAAAATGCTTAAATCTCTTGAGTCCTCTGATTACAGTGGATTAATCAAAATAGCTTCTGAATACTCCGAAGCAGTGATTAGACCAAAAAATGAGCTAAGTAAAAAAGTTGAAAATACAATATCTGAAATTTCTCCAAAAAAGAAGATACACACTATTGATAATGATGAAAAATCTATTGAATCACATTATAAATTATATAATGAAATTCTCAGCTAGAATAATAATAATTTTATCTTTTTTGCTTTATGCCTCCTGTGACGAAACCAGTGAGATAGGTATAGATGAATTATTATCAACTCAGAAAGATAAAATCAAAGTTCATTATCTAGAAATCCCTCTAGAAGTTTCAAATATATATCTTGACAGCGTAAGAACTGATGACGGCGATCTATATTTTGGAAAGTATAATGATCCCGTGTTCGGAAACCTAAAGTCAATTGCTTATTCTCAATTTATTTTTGAAGATGGCACAGAAACAGAAATGCCCTTACCTGGCCAAGTAATAGAAAATTACTATTTGCCAAACGAATCATCTCAATTAGACTCTGCTGTTTTATATTTAAAATATTCTAAAGTATATGGGGAAGAAATTTTTGATGAACAAGAGATAACTGTAACTCAAATTGAAGATACATTGTTCTCATCTGCATTATACACTTCTTCAAGATATACTGAGATTAGTCCTCCAAGAGGTATAGTAGGCTTCACAAGATTTAAAGTTTTAAATAAAGACACTTTTCTAACTATTCCTATTACAGAAAAATATGGTAATTTTATTTTAAACAGGATTATTGATGGTGTTTCAGGTGTAGAATTACTAGATCAGACAAGAGGGGTTGCATTTGTTCCCGGAGAAAATAACAAACAGATTGTAAGCTTTGACTTAGAGAATGATGACAGTAAACTTGTTCTTTACTTTAATAACCCAGAAGAAGGAAATGCAAATAGTCCTGCAGACGACTCACTTCAATATGTTTTTAGATTTAACTCCCCATTAACAAAACACTATAGTTTTTACGAAACAGATAGGTCAAGCACAGAATTATCAATAGTTAATGATTTAGATAAAAATGAAAGTTTTAATCTAGGTGATAAAATATATTGGCAATCAGCATCAGGAATTTATCCGTTATTAGATTTAAATAATTTTAATAGCTTTTTAGATACGGCTAAAAACATTGTTTTAAATAGAGTTGAGTTAGTAACAGGACCTCTTGATAGATTAAATAATTTATCTCCACCCTCAGAGACAATATATTATATAGCAAAAAACAATAAACTTAACCCAGTTGGAATAATTTCAAATCCTGAAGAGAATGTTATAATGACAGATAATGCATATTATTCTGATGAAACAGATCCTGCTAAACATAAATATGATAGTATAATATCATATTCATATAAAGGTGAGTCTACTGTCTTTTTCCAAGAAATAGCCATGAATAATCTTTCGGCAAACAAACTTGTTGCGTTCCCAAGTTTTCCAAATACATTTGATAAAATGGTGGTTGATAAAGATAAATTTTATATGAAGGTTTTTTATACAAAATATAAAAAACAAAATTGATAAAAAAATTAGAGGTCTGCAGCTTTAATATCAGTGATTTTAATAAAATTATTAAGCAAAAAGTTTCTAGAATAGAGCTATGTATTAACAAAGAAGTCGGCGGACTCACTCCTCCAGAAAAAGATATAGCATATGCTGTATCTAAGAACACGCCTATCCATACAATAGTTAGACCAAGACCTGGAAATTTTATATACAACACAAAAGAATTAAGCTTGATGATTAACTCAATTAAATATTGTAGGAATGCTGGCTGCAAAGGAGTGGTTTTTGGGATTTTAGATAATAAAAACTCAATCGATTACAAAAAGTGTAGAATGTTAGTAAAAGAATCAAAAGGAATGTCTTTGACTTTTCACATGGCATTTGATCTAACAGAAGATCCGCTTGACTCAATGGAAAAAATTATTGATTTAGGCTTTGATCGGATACTCACAAGGGGCCAAAAACAAAATGCTGAGGATGGGATTAGCCTTATAAATAAATTAGTAGATAAAAGTAAAAAAAGGATTTCAATAATGCCCGGGTCAGGAGTAAGATCTTCAAATATTGATCTTTTTTTAAAAAATAAAAATATAAAAGACTTTCATTCATCTTGCTATATAAACAACAGTTTTTCTGAAAGGGAATTGGAAAAGCTTATTAGGACAATAAAAGAAAATCAAAATTAAATAAGAGATCTAGCTTCTTTAATTTGAAAGAAAAAATAAATTAAAATACTACTAACTATTATTTTTTGAGAAGTCACATGTATAAATAATGATTGGTTGTTTTCAAAAGGGCTTGGTCCAAACTCCATAATAAGAATAAATACAAATAATAAAATAACAAATACTAAAGTAATAGTAGAAATTAATTTGCCGAAAGAATCAATAGATTTAATAAAAACATATTGCACAATACAATGTGCGAATAGAGAATAAAATCCTATTTTGACAAATAGTAGATGGATATCAAAAGTTTCAGGGTCAGAAGAGAATATAGCAACACAGACAAATCCTATTAAGGATATAATAAGAGTTATAATTAGTAAAAAGTTTAGAATTGAATTATCACTCACTCTCACCTGCATCCTTAAAAAAGCAATATAAAACAATGAGTATGATAGAGCTAAGATAATCATAGATGAATTAAAAAGATATGCAGAAAATTGATTTGATTGACCATTTCTTGCCGTCCACTCTCCAAGATTACTGAAAAAATTATAGAAAAAAAGATATCCCTCAGTCGTAGAATCAATTATTGTTCCCCCTGGGTAAAAAATCATAGCTATTACATTTAAAGTAATAAATAATATGATTCCAAAATAACCTTGATTTATAAGTATTTTTCTCACAGTTAAAAATAATAAATCTATATTTATACAAACTATTTTTACATAAAATTACAAAATGAAGATAGCGGTAATTGGATCAGGAGTATGGGGAGCATGTACGGCGTATCATTTACAAAAAGAAGGCCTAGATGTTGATTTATATGATATGTGGGGAGCAGGAAATTCAAGATCAGGATCTGGAGGTGCGTCCAGAATTATTAGATTAGCTTATGGAGAAGATAAAATATATACTGAACTAACTAATAACTCTTTTGAATTTTGGGAGAATCTATCAAATAAAAGTGAAAGAAAACTCTATCATGAATGCGGCATGCTTTGGCTCGTTAGTCAGGATGACAGTAGCTATATAACTCATTCAGCAGAGCATATAAAAAATTGTGGTCAATCAATATCAAGACTAACAAAGAAAGAAGCCATCAAAAAATACCCACATATCAATTTAAATGATATTAATGAAATTTACTATGAAGAAAAAGCAGGTGCATTATTGGCTAGCAGATGTTGTAAAAGTGTTGTAAGAAAATTTAAAAAAAATGGTGGAAATACATTTATAGGCGAAGTAAAAGTTGATGAAAATAATTTAGATAAAAACGATATTGTATTTAATGGAAAAAAAATTAAAGCAGATAAATATATAATTGCTTGTGGGCCTTGGGGAAGAAAGCTACTGCCTGAAATGCTTGGAGAGAATACATATATTTCTAGACAAGAAGTATATTATTTCTCTGTTCCAAATAATAAAGCAGTGGAGTTTGATTTGAATTCTATGCCTTGCTGGTTAGATTTAAATGAAAACAACCCATCATATTATGGAATTCCTTTTCATCTTAATAAAGGTTTCAAGATAGCCTATGATGAGAGATCAACTCTATTTGATCCAGATACTTCTGATAGAATACCTATGCAAGACCTAGTAGATAGAACTAAATCTTATTTATATCATAGGTTCCCAAGACTTAAAGGTCTCCCTATCTCAGAGACTAGAGTTTGTCAATACGAAAACAGCCTAGATGGTAACTTTATAATTAATTGGCATAAAAAAAATAATGATGTGTTAGTTCTAGCTGGAAGCTCCGGTCATGGTTTTAAATTAGGTCCAGGTTTAGGTGAATTAGTAAGAGATATTGTATTAGAAAATAAAAAAATTCCTGAGTTTTTTGATATTAAAAGACTTGAATCAAATGACAAGTCATCTCAATACTATAATTCTCAAATAAAGTACAATAAAAGAAAAAGACTTTTTAATTAATATGAAAAAATTACACTTATTTATTCTTTTTTTATGTTATTCATGCCAAGATAATTATGAAAATTGTTTGGATTTAGAATATGGAACTGAATATATTAAAATAACTGGAGTAAGCGAATCCGATAAGAATTACTTTAAATATTTCTGTAAAACATCAGACGTCTTTGGCATTAAAATTTATGCTACAGAAAACGTAGACAATGAGAAAGTACTTCACGCAGCTTCTATATTGGCTGAATATTTGGATAATGATGAAGATGGAACTGTTGATAATCAAAGAATCATAAATAAATTAGTTGATAAAAAAGCTTGGATTTTAATGGTTGAGGGTGAAGAAGAGTCACGTGATGCAATAAGGTTCCCTATTGGAAATCCATTTTTTTTAGAATTATATGATGAAGAGGTATCAATAATTAATGGGAATCCTAGATTTGATGCTAGTCTTGAAGAAATACTGCATCTCATAACACAACATGGTTATGCTAAAGTGTACCCTAATAAATTTGGTGAAAATAAAAATTCGGAAATAGCAAAGGCAATGGATGAAGCCAGAGGAGGATATTTTAAAAATGTTCCTAATTCATACCCATCTAGTGCCTGGTATACTTATGATGATAAAACCTGTAACTACTCCTGTCAAATTACTGAGTATACCTATTGGGCATTGACTTCTATACTGGGGGCACAAGAATACCCAGGAAGGCTAGAGGAAATACAACATGAATGGAGGCTCAATACAAAAGAAAAAGTAAAAAATGGCGACCAGTTAGTTTACTCTTTATTAACTGACCCAGAATTTAAATTCCCAACTAATCTCCCAGATGGAAGGTACAGGTTAGACTAAATCTATAAGTCTATACCATAGTGTATTTTAAAATATTTTTCTAGGGCTATAACTAATGCATTAGAATAATCTCTCCATTGAACCGAGTTCTCTCTTATACCTGGTTTTGGTAACTCCAATTGAATAGAGCTAATTGGATTACCAATAATTGCAGAACCATGGGCGCTAGTATTGTATCCGCCACTATAATAAAATGTACCATTAGTACTTGGGTCACTAACACTTGGAACAGATTCATAACCAAGGCTATCAAGTAATGTTCCAAGACTATTCTTTCCTCTTAATACTTGAATAAAATTTTCAGGTGAAACAAAAGATAAAGTCTTTATACTACTTTTATTTTGGTAATTACTTGTATTTAGTTCACTATCAGATAATTGTAACTCATCTTTATTTAACAAATAGCCTAACCATGTTCTTAAGTCATAAAATCCATCAGGATTTGCCCCGTGTCCATGCATATCTAAAAATAATCCATAATCAAATTCTTGAATTATTTTATTTTTTGATGATTCGATATAATGATGGTACTCTTCCCAAGCTCTCTTTGCGAATCTATTGCCCTGTACGCCTTCAATACTATCTCTATTTGCATCTATTTTTGTTCTTTTTAAATTATTAATTACTACATAAGGAGTTTTTCCTAGCTTTGAAAGAAAAGCATTTTTAATTGCTAATGTAATTTCCTTTGTGTTACTATCTGTAACAGTAGTTCCATATGTCCTATCAGGTATTTCCGTTGGTATCATATCTCCTCCATGTGGAGCTGATAGTATTATTGGAAGAGATCCTGGGTAAAACTCAACATACTTATTTCTGCCATAGTATATTTTTCCATATTCGTAGGGTTTGTCATACCCTAGCTCCTCGAAAACTTCCTGTTCTATTTGCTGATCACAACAATCTTCTGTATTAGAATCACAAGATATAACAACAATCAAATAAAAAATAAAACTTAATAATTTCTTATTCATTAAAATATTTTGAAAGCCTGTAATTAAGATTTTCTCTAATATTTAACCAGAAAAGATTATAATCAACTGCATGAAAATCCTCTTTCTCAAATATTTTTATTAATGGGATATTAAGTTCTTTAACCTGAAGTGCTCCATTTTCAGATTGTACTCTTATTTTATTTTCCTTTTTAAGTTTAACCTTGCCAATCGGTAACTTCAAGGCCTGGTATTTGAACATTTGAAAAAAATTAGGCATTAATACTCCTTTATGATTTGAAATATTACTCGTTTTTAGGTCTGAACTAAAAGTAATAGGATTTGTAGCAACAATATTACTATATACTTCATTATCAAAGGGATTAATATTCTCTCCATGTGTGGTCCACGACATAAAGCAATTAATATCTTCTGGGGTATTACAAGGCAAGAAACCTCTAAAGTCATCCTTAACTGGCATCCCAACTAAATAGGCAAGTAATAGCTTATCTTTAATTTTTTCATCAGGTAATATCACGTCTTTAATTAGCCTAACTGCATGGAGTGTTCCCTGACTATGTCCCGCAATAATTATTTTTTTACCCTTATTTTCATTCTCTAAATATTTTAAAAATGCTCTTTTAACATCATTATAGGCTAAATCATAAGATTCTTTTGCATATGATCTAAGTTTATTGTTTTCATATGTAAATAGTTCTAATGACTTACTAGAAAAAATTTCGTCTCTATAAGATCTAAAGTCTTTTTTTAGCTTCGGATCAAGAGCAATTTTTGTCAGTATTTCATTGGAGATGTGATAATATATTCCGTCATAAAATATTTGTCTATAAAAAGGAGCATAAACATTTGTTATACCTGAAAAAATGCTTGCTTGATTATGTAATGTAAGGGTGTTAACCCTATTAATATGATTTTGATCTTCAGGATTTGAATTCCAAAAGTTTCCATTGTATCCAGAATAGTAAACGGTTGGATAGACATAAAAGACATCTACTTTTGATTTGAAATCTTTGAGAGAATCAATATAATTAAAAGGCAAAGGAATTTCTTTTTTTGGTGAAGCAGCCCAATTTTTCATGTATTTATAATCAGGTGCTTTTGGAAAACCTGTTTCAGAAACAAGGTACCTAGACGCATTACAGCTAAGAAGTAAAAGGACTACAAATAAAAAATAATACGATCTCATAATTTTTAAATAAAATAATACTTATATATTTAATATCAATAAAAAAACTTAACTATTAAAATGATAAACTTCAAACCACTATTTCTAATACTATTATTCTCTTTCAATGTTTCAGTTAGCTTTGGTCAATCTAAATCAAAATACGAAAGAAAAATATTTTTCCCTGACCTTGACAATTATAAAACATTGCTTACTGATTTTCACCAACATACAGTATTCTCAGATGGAGCAGTATGGCCTTCAATTAGAGTTGAAGAAGCAATAAGAGATGGACTTGATGCAATTTCATTGACTGAACATTTAGAATATCAACCTTATGCAAAAGATATACCTCACCCTGATAGAAATAGATCTTATATAGTAGCAAGTCAATCTGCAGAAGGGAAAAACAAAAACCTAGAAAAAAAATTAATTATAATTAATGGCCAAGAAATTACACGCTCAATGCCTCCTGGACATATAAATGCAATATTTATTGATGATGCTAACAAACTTTTACATATAGATGATTCATTAAAAGGAATAAAAGAAGCAAATAAACAAAATGCTTTCCTTTTTTGGAATCATCCTGCATGGCCAGCTCAAAGAAGTGATGGAATTGCTAAGCTTGATGAATTTCATAAGTATTTAATTAAAAATAATTTACTTCACGGCATAGAAGTAGTAAATGAATTATATTATTCTGAGGAAGCTTTACAAATTGCTCTTGATAATGATCTCACTATAATGGGGACTTCTGATGTACATGGACTAATTGATTGGTTATTTAAAGTGCCAGATGATAATGAGATTCAGGATAATTATTTACCTGGACATAGACCTGTAACTTTAGTGTTTTCAAAAGATAAAACAAAAAAAGGAATTAAAGATGCATTATTTAATGGTAGAACAGCTGTTTTCTATAATGAACTTCTAATTGGGAAAGAGGAGTATATAAATCCATTAGTTAAGAAATCACTAACTATAGATAATATTTCTGACCTAAAACTAGGTTATTCGGAGGACGGCAAATCAACAATCAAAAAAGTAAGATTAAAAAATATATCTGATGCTCCTTTCCTATTAAAAAATTTAAATGATTATACTTTTGAATCAAATAGTGATATAATAAATATAGAACCTAATTCTACTCACACGTTATCAATTAAAACTAGTGGAAAACCTTTTACAGAGTTAAATTTTGAAGTACTAAATGCTATAATTGGCCCTAAAAAGTATTTAAAGTTAAATTTGCCAATATCTAAATAGAATGGGATTAAATATTAAAAATGAGACTGGGAATCTAGTCTCAGTAGTTCTAGGAATAGCAGAGGAAATGGGGAGAGAACCTTCAGTTGATGATTGTATAGATCCAAAAACAAAAGAAAATATACTGAATAATACATATCCAAAAGAGGATGATTGCATTAATGAAATTGAAAGCTTTAATGAAATTCTTTTGAAAAACAACGTGGAGGTATTAAGACCAAATAGTATTAAAAATTTGAATCAAATATTTACAAGAGATATAGCATTTGTTGTTGAGAATAAATTATTCATCCCTGATATAATCAACGAGAGGAATAGGGAAAAAGATGGAATTAAGTATTTAACAGATAATTTAGAAAGTGAAGAGAAAATAATTATTCCTGAGAACATTGACATAGAGGGAGGAGATATTATTATCCATAATGACTATATTTTTATTGGATATTCAAATAATAATAAACTAAAAGTCTCAAGAACATCTCATCAGGCAATTAAGTACTTTCAAGATTTCTTTCCAAATAAAAAAGTAATGGGGTTTGAATTATTCAAAGATGAAAATGATCCATACAGTAGTATACTCCATCTTGATTGCGCTATGCAGCCAGTAGGCAATAAATCCGTCATTATCTATGAGGATGGATTTAAAAATAAAGAAGAGTTAAATAAATTAAAGGGAATTTTCGGAGATAAAAATGCGATTAAAATAAATAAAGAAGAAATGTATCAAGGATTCTCTAATGTTTTTTCAATTAATGAAGAAACTGTCATTTCAGATTCAACCTTTGTAAGGTTAAATAGTCTTCTTGTCAATCAAGGAATTAAAGTAGAAAAAGTATATTATAGGGAAATATCAAAATTTGGTGGATTATTCCGCTGTTCAACTTTACCATTAAATAGAAATTGAATAAATGATGTTTAATTAAGTATTTTATGTATTTTTGAGTTATAATTAAGGATACAACTTAGGATACATACATTGAAAATTCAACTTTGGAAGAGAAAAAACTATAGTCAAAAAAAAAATAACCTTTACTTAAGATATAGGATTAATCAAAACAAGGCAAAGGTAGAAAGTCTAAAATTATGGGAATGGGTAATTCCAAAAAATGAAATAGAGAAAGAACATAATAATAATGTTAGAATTGCATGCGAAGAGATAATAAGGAGGACCAAGGATGATCTCGATAATGGAAGAATCACAATAAAACCGGACGCAATAAATGACAGTACTTTTAAAAATCAATTTTATCTTCACTCAAACATCAAAAACTCAAAAGCAGTTTATAAATTTATTGGCAAACACTACGAAGACTTTGACCTTGTAAAAACAAATAGAATTAATCAAGAGTTTTTATTAGAGATAAAGAAAAGAATAGAAAAAAAAATAAAAGGTGGAACTCTAAAAGGAAGCACCGCTTCAAAATATTGGAATAATTTTAAGACTGTATTAATTAATTTGCATAATAATAAAATCTGTAGCTATCCTAATGTCCCAGGAATTTCATATAAAAAAGAAAGAAAAGTAAGAAACACATTCTCTACTTCAGAAATTAATAAACTAGAAAGCACTAACATTAAAAAGTGGAAGGATTTAAAGATAGCATTTTTGTTTTCATGTAAAACGGGAGCAAAATCAAATATAATACAATCACTCATGTGGAAACACATTTATAAAAATAGTGATGAAAACTACTACTATAAAATCAAAATAAATAAAAAACAATTTATAAATACATTTTCAGCAAATAGCAGGAAACTTCTTGGAAAAAGAAAAAATGATAGAGAATTAATTTTTAATCTCCCCGAAAAAAGATCTAGCAGAAGTAAATCATTTAAAAAATGGATAAATAATGCAGGAATAAATGAGAGCAAAATATTTAATGACGCAGTAAACACATTTGCATATAATACCTATAATAAAACAAAAAATATATATAAAATATCCGCAACACTTGGGCACGAATCAATACAAAAAACAAAAGAAATATACGAGTATATGAGTGAGTTGGATTATATTAATATAGAAATGAATATAGATGATACCAACAATCAAGAGAAAGAAATTATAATAGAAAAAAAATTATTTAAAAAAGGAAACCTTTTATCATATAGAAAGGATACACTATAGGATACATTAGTAATTATATATCATTTAATGAATATTATGATATATAAATGTAATATAAAAATAAAAAAAAGAATGAATCAAAGTACATCAGAAATATTTATGATAAGGCCTAAACACTTTAATTTTAATAAAGAAACTGCAAAAAACAATCACTTTCAAAAAGAAGAAAAAGTACTAAACAATAGTCAAATATTAGAGAGAGCACTATCAGAATTTGAGGAACTTGCAAAAAAAATTAAAGAAAAAGATGTTGTAGTAAATATTTTTGATGATAGAGAAAAAATAGTAACTACTGATAGTGTTTTTCCTAACAACTGGATAAGCCTACACAGTGACGGCAAAATATATTTATACCCTATGTTCTCTAAAAACCGTAGAAAAGAGAAGAGAAATGATATAATAGAATTATATAAAAAAAACGGATACTATATTGATAAAATTGTAGACCTAAGTAGCTATGAAAATGAAAAAAAATTTCTTGAGGGGACAGGAAGTATGGTCTTAGACAGAACAAATAAAATATGTTATGCGGCTATATCTGAAAGAACACATAATGATATATTAAATACATTTTGCAATGAATCTGGATATAAACCAGTAAAGTTTAAAGCGTTCCAGTCACATGAAAACAAAAGAACAAAAATTTATCATACTAATGTGATGATGTGTATTGCCGATAAGTATTCCATTATATGTCTTGATGCTATAGACAATATAAAAGAAAGAAATCATGTTATTAAACAACTAAATCAAACAAAAAAAGAAATAATTGACATCAGTGAGGATCAGTGTAATAATTTTGCTGGAAATATGCTTCAGATAAAAAATAAAAAAAATAAAAAATTTCTTGTAATGAGTAAATCTGCTTATGATTCTTTATCAAAAGAACAAGTAAAATTAATAACTTCATATAATGAAATTATTTATTCTAATTTAGAAACCATTGAGAAATTAGGAGGAGGAAGTGCAAGGTGTATGATTGCAGAAAATTTTTTAACAAGAAAATAAAAAATATTAAATTGTAAAAAAACAAAAACCATGAAAGAACCAATACTAACTAAAAATGCTCCTCAACCAATAGGACCATATAATCAAGCAATAAAATACGAGAATATGCTATTTGTGTCAGGACAAATTCCATTAAACCCAGAGAATGGAAAGCTAGTTGAATCCGGAATTATAGATGAAACAACTCAAGTCATGAAAAACATTGAGGCTATTCTTGATGAGTCTAATATGTCTTTTAGTGATATAGTGAAAACAACTATATTCTTAAAGGATATGGGAAATTTTTCTGATGTTAACACTGAATATGGAAAAAGTTTTGAGAATTTGGTTCCTCCTGCAAGAGAAACAGTAGAAGTTTCTAAGTTACCTTTAAATGTAAATGTTGAGATCTCTTGTATTGCTATAAAAAAATAGATGCAAAACATAAGATTAAGATTTGCGCCTAGCCCAACTGGACCCCTACACATTGGTGGCCTCAGAACAGCTCTATATAATTATCTGATAGCTAAAAATAAAAAAGGGAAATTCATTTTAAGAATTGAGGATACAGACCAAAGTAGATTCAATAAAAATGCGGAATCACATATAAATGAATCTTTAAAATGGTGTAATATAATTCCAGATGAAAGCCCAGGAAATCCTGGTGAATATGGGCCATATAGACAATCTGAGAGAGCAGATATATATAGAAAATATGTTGATAAACTAATTGATACAGGTCATGCTTATTATGCTTTTGATGACAAAGAAGAATTAGAGTCGCACAGAAAAAAATCTGAAAAGGAAGGGAAAACATTTATTTATAATTGGGAAAACAGACATAATTTTAAAAATTCCATACACTTAGGATCCGATGAAAGAGAAAAACTTATAAAGCAGAATAACTATGTGATTAGATTTAAATCATATTTTAAGGAAAAAGAAGAGGATTTTATAATAATTAATGATGAAATAAGAGGAAAAATAAAAGTAGATTTAAAATTACTAGATGATAAAATAATATTTAAAAAAGATGGAATGCCTACATATCATTTAGCTAATGTTGTAGATGATCACTTGATGAAAATTTCTCATGTAATTAGAGGAGAAGAATGGCTACCATCTTTAGCACTTCATTTTCTTTTATATGACTCATTTAAATGGGAAAAACCTTTATTTGCTCACTTACCTCTCATATTAAAACCTTCAGGAAAAGGTAAATTAAGTAAAAGAGACGGTGAAAAATTTGGAGTTCCTGTATACCCTATTAAATGGGAAGAAAATAAAAATATAAAGTATATAGGATTTAAAGAGATAGGCTTTGAAAAAGAAGCATTTATAAATTTTATATGTATGATAGGTTGGAACCCCGGTTCTACAGAGGAGGTCTTTAATACTAATGAATTGATAGATATATTTGACATTGATAGAATAATTAAAAGTGGGGCTAAATATGATTTTGATAAAGCTAAATGGTTTAACAGTGAGCATATTAAAAAAATAGATTCAAATATTTTAATAAGTGAAAATGAGAGTGATATACTTAAGATTTTCAGGGATGAAATAGATCAAAAAAGAATACCAGAAATAATTAATTTGGTTAGAGAAAGGGTTGAGTTTAAAAAAAATATATTGGAGGAATCTAAGACAATATTAAAATATGATCAAACCCAATTTAAAGAAAATATTAAAAAGTTAAAATTTTCAAAAAAAGAATGTCAGATAATTAGTCACTTTAGCGAAAAGATTGTAGAGAAAAACAAAGAAGACATTAAAGAATTATTTTTTAAATCATTAAAAGAGAGTGAAATAAAGGTTGGAGATGGGATGAAAAGGCTAAGACTTTGTTTAACAGGTAGTCTAAGTGGAGCTGATCTTTTTACTATTATCAAAATATTGAACATTGGAGCTCTAAAAGAAAGAATTAGTATTAGCTTAAATACAATAAATGATCAAAATAGGAATAACTAAAGAATATAAAATACCAAATGATTTCAGGACCCCATTTACACCAATGCAGGCAAATGAGATTAATAAACTTGAAGACTTCTCAATAGTTTGCCAGTCAAGTAATATAAGGTGTTTTGAAGATAAAGAATATGAAAAAGAATCTATTGAGATTGTCGAAAATCTAGATGATTGCAATATCATTTTTGGAATTAAAGAGGTCCCAAAAGAAAAGTTAATTGCTACTAAAACTTACTTTATGTTTTCTCATACTATAAAAAAACAACTTTATAATAGACCCCTTCTTAAAGAAATAATTAATAAAAAAATTAGATTGATAGACTATGAATGCTTAACAAATAACGGAAAGAGAATAATTGCATTTGGCAAATATGCTGGAATAGCTGGAGCTTACAACACCATAATGGGATATGGAAAAAAATTAAAATTATTTAATCTAGATAGACTAAGCCATTACAAAGACACTGATGATCTTTATAGATTCACTTCAAAATTTAAATTAAAAAGCAAAATAAAAATTTTAATCATTGGAGATGGAAGAGTAGCACAAGGAGCAGTTGAGTTACTTAAATCCTTTAAAATAATTGAGGTGAACATTAATGATTATATAAATAAAGATTATAATCAACCCGTATATTGTCAACTAGGAGTAAAAGATTATATGAAACGAAAAGACGGAAAAGGTTTTGAAGAAATAGAATATTTTAATAACCCCGAATCATTTGTTTCAAATTATCAAATATTTAGTGGAGTAACTAATATTTTAATAAATGCAGCGTTTTGGGACCCAAAATCACCAAAATTATTTGAAGAAGACAATATTGATGAAAAATTTTCAGCTACAGTCATTGGAGATATTAGTTGTGATATTGATGGAGCTATACCTTGTACTAAAATGGCATCAACAATTAAAAATCCTTTTTTTGACTATTGCATAGAACACAGAGAAATCACTAAACCTTTCTCCAATAAAAACAATATAACTATAATGTCAATAGATAATTTGCCATCTGAGCTCCCAAGAGACTCTTCAATGTTTTTTGGTAAAATTATAAAGGATAAAATTTTGCCAATTTTAAAGAATGATGAAAATAAAATAATAGAGAATGCTACTATTACTAAAGATGGTAAGCTAACAGAAAATTATAAGTATTTAAGTGATTATGTAGGTTAAATAACTACTGAATTTAGAAGTTTATAAAACTCATCCCTTTTATTATATATATTAAAATCTCCCCCATACATTTCAGTAACAGTAGAGCTTGAATAGTCTTTAATTCCTCTTGAGGAAACACATAAATGCTTTGCTTCTATAACCACCATTACACTGTCTGTATCTAAAACATCTTTTAATTCATTATAAATTTGGGTTGTTAACCTTTCTTGTACTTGTGGCCTATGAGAATAGTATTGTACTATTCTATTCAACTTTGAGAGACCTATCACTTTTCCACTAGATATGTAAGAGACATGAGCTTTACCTGTTATAGGTAAAAAATGATGCTCACAAGTTGAGTTTAAGTTAATATTTTTTTCAATAAGCATTTTATTATAATTATACTTATTATCAAATAATGATATTTTGGGTTTATTTTCAGGATCTAAACCACTAAAAATTTCTTTTACATACATTTTGGCTAATCTATAAGGGGTGCCACTAATACTATCATCTTTAAGATCTAGACCTAACTCATCTATTATCTTCGCAAAATGCTTTTGAATGTTTTTGATCTTTTCATCATTAGATTTCCGAAATGCATCTGGTCTCAAGGGTGTATCTAACGAAAAAAATTCATGATTATCTCCAATTAAATCTATTTTCTTTGTGTCCATATTTAATAATTTATAATTCAGTTATACTTAATTAAGAAAAAAAAGTTTCCTTAAAATTTGATGTTATCTCTAAGTGTAACTGTCTGATTAAAAATAATTTCAGGATTCTTCTTATCAAGTTTGAAGTAACCTTTTCTTTGGAACTGATAATATTTATTAAAATCAGCATCCTTTAAGCTAATTTCCGCACAGGCAGTATTATAATTTTTAATTGATTCTCTATTAATTAATTTTTTAATATCAGCCTCATTATTTTCATCAGGAACTTCAGATAAAAACAGTTTATCAAAAATATTTACAGAAATATTTTCATAATTATTTTTATCAACCCAATGAATTGTTCCCTTAACTTTTCTCAAACTTTCAGGAGTTCCTGATCCACTTTTAGATTTAGGGTCATATGTACATAATATTTTATTTATATTGCCTTCACTGTCTTTTTCTATACTCTCTCCTTTTATAATGTAACCATTTTTCAACCTTACCTCTTTCCCAATAGTTAACCTAAAATATTTTCTGTTAGCTTGTTCTTTAAAGTCATCTCTTTCAATAAATAAATTTTTAGAAAAAGAGATTTCTCTACTACCGTATGTTTCATCTTCCTGATTATTCTCAGCAATCAAGGTTTCAGAATCACCTTCAGGGTAATTAATTATTTCTAACTCAACAGGATCCAAAACAACCATCACCCTATATGATATTTTATTTAAAACTTCACGAGTACAGAAATCTAAAAGTGCATAATCAATTATATTCTCTCTTTTAGCTACCCCAACTTTATCACAGAAGTTAAGTATTGCCTGTGGGGGAACACCTCTTCTCCTAAGACCGGATATAGTGGGCATTCTAGGATCATCCCAACCTGAGACTAAACCAGAATTAACTATTTCAGCTAATTTTCTTTTACTCATTATAGTATAAGAAAGGTTCAATCTTGCAAATTCTCTTTGTTTAGGTAAAATTTCTTTTTGTTTTGGAATTTTAGAAATTAACCAATCATAGAGCTCTCTATGTACTTGAAATTCAAGAGTACAAAGGGAATGAGAAATGCCCTCAATATAATCAGACTGTCCATGAGCCCAATCATAAGTAGGATAGATTTTCCATTTGTCTGTTGTTCTGTGATGTTCATGATTTATGATTCTGTAAAGGACAGGATCTCTCATGTGCATATTTGGAGAGGACATATCAATTTTTGCGCGCAAGACACAATCTCCTGGCATAAAATTACCTTCTTTCATTTTTTTAAAAAGATCTAAGTTTTCATCTACTGTTCTTTCACGGTAAGGACTAAGTTTTCCAGCGCTTGATGGGACGCCTCTCTGAATTGAAATAGTTTCTTGATCTTGAGAATCAACATAAGCATTATTATTTTTAATTAAATATATAGCCCAATCATATAACTCATTAAAGTAATCAGACGCATAACACTCTGAATCCCATTTGAAACCAAGCCATTTTATATCCTCTTTAATAGAGTTAATAAAAACAATATTTTCTTTCTCAGGGTTAGTGTCATCAAACCTTAAATTAACTGGAGAAGAAAAAGTTTTTCCAAAGCCAAAATTTAAACAAATTGACTTAGCGTGGCCAATATGTAAATAACCATTAGGTTCAGGAGGGAATCTAAACTTTAATTTTCTTTTATTAAATCCATTAGATAGATCCTCATTAATAATTTGTTCAAGAAAATTCTCATTCGAAGTAAGTTGATCCGAACTATTCATTTAAAATACTTATAAAGTTGCGTCATCTCTTACTACTTTATCTGCAAGATCACTTTTATATTTTTTTAACTTTTCAGATATATCATTATCAGAAGTGCCCAAAATTTGAGCAGCAAGTATACCAGCATTCTTTGCTCCGTCAAGTGCTACAGTTGCTACAGGTACACCTGCTGGCATCTGTAATATTGATAACACAGAATCCCATCCATCAATTGAATTTCTTGATTTTATTGGAACACCAATAACAGGTAATGGAGAGTTAGAAGCAACCATTCCTGGAAGATGTGCTGCACCTCCAGCTCCAGCAATAATTACATTTATTCCTTTATCATGAGCCTCTTTGCTATATTCCATCATTTTCTTTGGGGTTCTATGAGCAGACACAATATTTACCTCGTGGTCTATTCCAAATTTATCTAAAATTTCTATAGCCTCTTTCATGACAGGATAGTCAGATTTACTGCCCATTATAATTCCAACTTTCGACATATTTATATTGATTTAACTTTTATGGTTTTTTTTAAATGTTTTGCTCTTTCATATGAATCCTCAAATTTATCACAAATTATTGTGACATGCCCCATTTTCCTATTAGGTCTTGTTTCCTTTTTCCCATAGAGATGAAGGTGTGCAAATTCACAATTAAACACATTATCTAAATTTTCATAATAAACCTTTCCTTTATAGCCTTCTGAGCCAACTAGATTTAACATTATTGCTGTACCTAGATGGTGTGTGTCTCCCAATTTTAAATTGAAGACAGAACGTATATGTTGTTGAAACTGTGAACTTTCACAAGCTTCGATTGAAAAGTGGCCACTATTATGAGGTCTTGGTGCTACTTCATTAACTAGGATTTTATCATCTACTAAAAACATTTCAACAGCTAATAAACCTATACAATCTAAAGATTTTGATAATTTAACAGCTAAATCTTGAGCAATTAAATCAACACGCTCAGATATATTGGCAGGACTAATTACATATTCTACCTGATTAGATTCTTTATTAAATTCCATTTCAACAGTCTTATAACACTTCACCTCACCTGATGGATTTCTTGATACTATTACGCTTAACTCTTTATCAAAAGGAATAAAATCTTCAATAATCATTTCACAATCAGGTAAGTCTTCTATATCAGAAGGAGACTTTAAAATTTTTACTCCATAACCATCATATCCAAATTTTGTTTTTTTCCAAACACAGGGAAATTTAACTTCGTCATCGTTTAAAGATAAATTTAGATCGTCTAAAGATCTGAAGTATTTAAAACATGAGGTAGGTATATTATTATTATTGAAAAATTTTTTTTGTTGATTTTTATCTTGTATTGTCCTTAAAGTATCTGGTTTTGGGTATACTTTTTTCCCCATTTTCACTAATGTATCAAGAGCATCTACATTAATATGTTCAATTTCAAAAGTTATTATGTCACAATTACTTCCGAAATTTACGATTGTATCGTAATCATTTAAATCTCCATAAGAAAACTTAGAACATAAATTTTTACACGGAGACTTATCATTAAAATCTATTACATGCGTAGTAATACTTAATTTATTACACTCAGCAAGTAACATTTTTCCAAGTTGTCCTCCCCCAATGATCCCGAGCTTTTTATCAAATAACATAGAATTCATGAGTGCAAAAATACATTAAATTCTATGATTATTAGATTTAAGAAAAAGTAGAATTAAAGATTAACCTTATTTTTTTAAATAATCCTTTATTTCCTCAAGAGTTATTTTTTTCTCGTAATAGGCACGCCCAAATATTGCATTATGAACACCTATATCTTTCAAACTGTATAAATCTTTGATGTTTCTAATTCCCCCACCGGTAGTTAAATTAATTAGTGGAAATTTCTTTAATATTTTTTTATATAAAGCTATTGGAGGACCTTCCAAACTCCCATCTTTTGAAATATCAGTTACTTTAATATTTTTTAAACCTCTCTTATGAAAATAGTCAATATGACTTATTGGATCAATCTTTGTCTGATACTTCCATCCATTTATTCTCAAACTTTTATTAAGAATGTCTACAGCAAGAACAATGTTTTTATAACCCCAGGTGGTCAAACAACTTAAAAATATTTCCTTATCATATACTGGCAAACTTCCTAAGGTTACTTTTTTGGCTCCATTGATAAATGCATTGCTAACCTGCTCACTATTTCTCATTCCTCCAGAATAATTAATTCTAACTTTTCCAAATTGACTCATCATCTCAAGTAAATTAAAATTATTTTTTTCATGCATTTTTGCCGAACCAAGATCAACAACATAAATATCTTTAATTCCTATGTCTTCGTATTCTTTTATTAAATCAATTGGGCTTTTAGGGTATACCTTTAGTGTTCTGAAGTCTCCAGATCTAATATTTACAGTTTTATTATTCTTAATATATATTGATGCTACTAAGTTCATACCTATTATTAATAAAAAAAAAGGGTTTAAACAAGGGTTTAATCCAAAATCAACAATTTAAACCCATGACCGTGTATTGTTTTAATTTCAATTTTAGGGTCATCTTTTAAATATTTTCTGAGTTTTGCAATGTACACATCCATACTTCTAGCATTATAATATGAGTCATCACCCCATATTTTAATTAAAGCAGTATTCCTGTCTACCTTAGCATTTACATTTAAACAGAATAGTTTTAAAAGTTCATTTTCCTTCGTGGTGAGTCTATTCTCATTTTTATTATTATCTAATAATAAATTTTGGTTGTGGATATATGTATAATTTCCAAGTTCAAAATTATCATCTAATTTATTTTTCTTTTGAGGTGGTGTTCTTTTCATTATTGCCTCCATTCTTACAAGTAGTTCTTCTATGCTAAAAGGTTTTGTCAAGTAATCATCCCCTCCAAGTTTAAAAGCCTTAATGATATTTTCCTTTTGAGACTTAGCTGTAAGAAAAATTATAGGAATATTTTTATCAACCTTCCTTATATCTTTAGCCAAAGAAAAACCATCCTTTTTTGGCATCATGACATCTAGAATAATTAAATTCCAGTCATCCTCATTTAAAAACTTTTCTTTTCCTTCTTCACCATCAACAGCCAACATGACATGATATCCTTTTGCAGATAAAAATTCATTTAAGATTTTTCCTAGATTAGGATCATCTTCTACAATAAGAATTCGCTTATTATGCATCATTAGTTTTTTTAAATCTTATCTTAAATATAGTTCCTTTATTTACAACACTTTCAACAGATATAGAAGCATTATGTTTAGTTAAAATGTTTTTAACATAAGATAAACCTAGACCAAACCCTTTTACGTTGTGGATATTTCCTTGAGGTTCTCTATAGAATTTGTCAAAAATTTTATCAATATTACTTTTTTTAATTCCAATTCCTTGGTCTGAAATTGATATCTCAATAAAGTTTTTAATATTTAAACTTGATATGTTAATTATAGGTTTATCCAAAGAATATTTATTTGAGTTATCCAATAGATTATTAAATACATTTAGTAAATGATCATAGTTGCCCTGAATTAAAGAGATATCCGCTATTAAGTTGTGTTTAATCACACCCCCTCTTTTTTGAATTTTAAATGTGTTTATATTAATTGAATCTTTAATTATTTCATGAACACATAACTTTTTAAGATCTAACTTATAACTAGCCTTTTCAGTTTTAGCTATACTTAATACATTTTCTACCTGCCCCCCAAGTCTCTTATTTTCATCATTTATAATGTTTATATATTTTTCTCTTGAGCCGACCTTTTTTAAATCTCTATCCATCAAAGCTTCACAAGCAAGAGATATAGTTGAAATTGGTGTCTTTAATTCATGGGTCATATTATCAATAAATTCATTTTTTATTTCAGATAATTTTTTGAGTTCAAATACTTTTAAGATGACATAATAAAAACAAAAGGCTATAAGGGTTAAGAAGATGGTGGAGAAGACCATACTTAAAAAATTATTTTCTTCAATGTAACTGCTCTGCTCTGGAAAATAAAGATATAGATCTAGATTTGAGTCTATTAGATCATTTTGGAAGAGATTTATAGAAAACTCTGATTTTAATATTTGAGCATTATTAGAACTAGATAATTCTATTTCATTAGTTTCATTATTATAAATTAAAAATTCGTAATCTATATTAATATTCATTTTAGAAAGATTGACCATTATCATTTTATTTAGAAAGTCAATGTTAAAATCAGACTTAATTGTTCTATCATTTGTTAATAACTTATTTAAAACTATCTGTACCATTTCTGACCTATCTAAAATTTTATTTATTTGGCTTTGCATAGAAGAATCTAAATTCAAACTCTGTAAATCTTCAATTTGAATGGAGGCATTAACATTAGAATTAATTTCAGAGTTATCTGTATCTCCAGATTCAATATCAAACTGAAGAGAATTGTTTGAATTTAAACTATCTGAAGAGTCAAGTGTTTTTTTATTAAAAGTAGACTCTATCAACTCTATATCTCCACTTTCATTACTTCTTCTTATCTTAAAAGTAGCCTGTAAATTATCCTTTGTTAAGTTTATTATTTCTTTTTCCTCTAACCTCTCGTTAATCATAAATAGAACATGTTGTATATCTTTTCTAAACCTATCCTCATTCAATCTATTAAGATCTGATATCCAATTAAATTGAACAAAAAGGATCGAAACCAATGACACAACCAACAAAATTATAATTACTATGAAATTTTTTCTGTTCATAATACAAATTTACTGAAAGTAAAACATAGTAATAATTTGATGGTATTTTTTAAGTAATTTTAACATATGGGTGATTAGCTCAGTTGGTTCAGAGCACTGCCTTGACAGGGCAGGGGTCACTGGTTCGAATCCAGTATCACCCACCATAATCAACGATTCGAGTCCCGTCTCCCCTAATCAATAAATTCCAATAATTCACCTGGTTGGCAATCCAATACTTTACAAATAGACTCTAAGGTACTGAATCTTATAGCTTTTGCTTTACCCGTTTTTAAAATGGAAAGGTTAGCTATTGTTATATCAACTTTTTGTGAAAGCTTATTAAGACTCATTTTTCTTTTGGCCATCATCACATCTAAGTTTACTATAATAGGCATATGATTATATTGTTAATTTATTTTCATTTTGAATTTCAACTCCTCTTTTAAAAATATTACCTATTAGGTATACAAGACCTGCAATAAACAAAAATTCTCCTCTAACCTCAAATTGAGGCTCTAAACCAATAGTTAGAGCTGCCCATTTATCAAAAAAGTTAACAACAAAGCTAAAACCCCAAATAAAGATTAGGGTATAACTAATCTTTACAATACGATTAGCAATTTCGATAGAGAAAGGATTTATTAAATTAATTTTAGAAAGTAACTTTATAATTAAATAAGCTAAGTATGATTTTGTTAGTGTCCATAAAATAATAGTAATGACATAAAAAATGTAATTCCAAAGATGAGATTCTCGAATTTCATAAAAATATGTGCCAGGAGATGTTCCTACTCCAAAAACACCAATATCTTTGAAAACAACAGATTCTGGTTTGAAAAGAGTAATTATAAAACTTATTAGGATAATTCCAGATTTAACTAATGTTCCCACAAAAATTATCCACGCAAGGACATTAATTATTTTTAATGTTTTTTCGGTTCGAGTTTTTTTTTCCATCTTTTAAATATTTTAATTATTATTTAACAAATATCAATAAAAATTTATTGATAAACAATAAATTATTTAAATAAATAAAATCCCCATTTATTTTACCTGTTGATAACTGTTATTTATTGAAACAGAATTTGCGTTAGTTTCTTTCATCATTTTATTTAATTGATTTAGAAGCTCTTCTTTTTTTTCATTGAATAAACTTGAGACATCATTTAACTCACCGGGGTCATCTTTTAAGTTATATAACTCTACATCATTGGATTCATAATGAAGGACTAGTTTCCAATCCCCAGATCTGATAGCTGAACCCGGTTTCCATAAACTTCCATGATAATGAGGGAAATGCCAATAAATATTTTTTCTGTCAATTCTAGATTTTTCTTTCAGTGTAGGCATTAGACTTAAACCATCAATTTTATAATCATTTTGAATCCCAGCAAAATCTAAAATGGTTGGGAAAAGATCATAAGAAACTGTCAAGTCATTAACTTTTATATTCTCTGAGTTACCTGGGACTTTAATTAACTGAGGAATCTTTATTCCCCCCTCATAAAGCCAACCCTTACCTGCCCTTAGAGGATGAACCGAAGTTGGTGCAATTCTTTTTAGTGTAGATAAGCCACCATTATCAGATGTGAAAATAATTAAAGAGTTTTCATATAATCCGTCCTTTTTTAATCTCTTAATCACTTTTCCCACATTTTCATCAACAGCATACACCATAGAAGCATATTGTGCATTAGTTTGATTTAATCTACTTATTGCATCTCCTTCTTTTTTTGTTCTAGCTATATTATCATTCAGTTTAGATAATTTTTCTTTAAAATAGCTCACATGTTTCAAGTTTGCCTGAATTGGTGTATGGACATTATAAAATGAAAGGAAAAGAGCAAAAGGCTCCCTCTTATCATGATTCTTTATTAAACCCAACGCCTCGTCTGTCAGTCTATCTGTAAGGTATTCTCCCTCAGGGCCATCACTTAGTTTGGGGTTTTTATATGGAGAGTAATACCCTCCCATCGGGCTTCCCTTTTCAAACCCACCTACGTTAATATCAAACCCATGATCCTCTGGATAAAAACCTTGAGACCCCAGATGCCACTTACCTACATAAAAAGTTCTATAGCCTGATTCTTTTAACTTTTCAGCAATTGTAGTCTCCTCTAATGGAAGTTCATTTAAATCTTTTGGGCCTAGAAGTGGTCTGTCCTTTGGGTCAAGGCCTGGAATCCAATCAGTAATATTTACTCTAGCTGGGTGTTTCCCTGTCATGATAGAAGCTCTAGTAGGAGAGCACACAGAACTTGCAGCATATGCGTTCGTAAACTGAAAGCTATCATTAGATAAACTATCAATATTTGGGCTTTCATAAAATGTACTCCCAGAATATCCTAAATCATTCCATCCTAAATCATCAACTAAAATGAAAATAACATTCGGTTTGCTTTCTTTCTTATAATCTATTTGACAACTAATAAATAGCATCGATATTATAATGAATGAAATCAGATTAATTATATTTATTTTTCTCATCTTACTATATATTTCATAATTCCAGAGATTTTAATTTAATATATTTATACTGTTATTTAAAATATATTACTATGAAAACTACTCCAAAAATTTTCTTACTTTATTGTCTATTTACATTGGCCCTCTCAGGTACAAACTTTGCACAAGAAAATAAAATAAATTTATTCGATAATGACATTCCTTGTGAGAGTGATTTAAAACTAGAAATTGATTATGAAGGAAAATATAGAATATTCAAAAAAGTGGGTACACCTCAAATTTGGCACTATCCAGTAAAGAAGAAAAATCAACTAACACCAGCTGTTATAATTATTCCTGGAGGTGGATATTCGTTCCTGTCATTTGATAAGGAAGGTATAGAAATTGCAAATTGGTTTAATTCTTTTGGAGTATCCGCTTTTGTCTTAAAGCATAGGCTCCCGGGGTGGGAATCTGAAGACTGTAAAAGTATTTCAGCTATTAAGGACGCAGAAAGAGCTATCAGACTAGTCCGATCAAAATCTAAAGAATGGAATATAGATCCTAAAAAAATAGGAGTAATTGGATTTTCAGCTGGGGGTCACCTAGCATCTACAGTATCAACTCATTTTGATTACGGGTCTGAAACTTCTGAAGATAAAATTGAAAGAACTAGTTCAAGGCCTGATTTTAGCATTCTGGTTTATCCAGTTATTAGTATGAAAAAAGATATAACACATAACGGGACAAGAGAAAACTTAATAGGTAAAGATCCAAGTGAAGAAAAAATAAAATTTTTCTCAGGTGAGCATAATGTTTCACAGGATACTCCGCCAGCCATTCTTATTCACACTAGTGATGATACGACAGTCAAACCAATAAATAGCATAAATTATTATTTAGCTTTAAAGAGATACAATATTCCAGCAGCTTTACACATATGGGAAAAGGGAGGGCATGGATACGGTATTAGTGAAGCAAAAGGAGCAGTTAGATCTTGGCCAGAAGTTGTTAGAGATTGGATGATTCAAAGAAAAATAATCTCCAGATTAAACTGATTTATAAGGGAGAGATGAATGATGTAAAATTATTTTTACTGAGTTTTCTTTTTTAAGGTATACGAAAGAATATTCTACCCTTATTTTATTTCCTGAATAATCTGTAAAAAAATAGTTTCCCATTGCAATTCCAATGTCTTCATATATGTTAATAGTATCATTGAAAAATTCTATTTTTTTCCATGGTTTCATCGCAAAGCCATAATCTTCAACAAAAGATTTATTTCCGCCTATAAAATATGATATAGCAGAAGCTTCATCATTTCTAAACTGGTGTTTTGAGGCCTTTGTAGGTTTAAATTGAACCTTTCCTTCTTTGAAGTCATAAAGGTCATTTAAAAATTCTGAAGTTAGTTTTTTAGATTTAGAGTAATCCTCTTTAGCTTCTCCAACACCAATAATTGCTAAAGCCCATTTATCCTGAGATCTTAAAATATCTTCCCTTGAAATCATACAATAAAGTTAATAATAAATAAAGGTTCTCTAATGAGAACCCTTATTTTCTTGCCTTACTTTACTTGGTAATATAACCTTCTTCTAAAGATTTTCTTACAGCATAGATAGCATCTCCTGTATGTAAGATTTTCCATGGCTCAGTAAACATAGTTGGATCTTGCTCAGCAAAATAACTTTGAGCTTCTTCCATCATGTCATCTATGTTGTCCCAACTATCTGTATAGGCTAAGATTTTATAATCTAATCTATCTCCAGAATGATGTTGATGTGCAACTGCTTGGGTACAGAACTGACTCCTTTTAAATCCTTCATAAAAAATAAAAAACTGTTTCTCAGCTTCAGATATTGATGAATTTGGATTAAACTCAAAAGACAATTCATAAACGAATCTGTTTTCTCCTGTTTGAGAAATAGCTGAAAAGTTTATGCAAAAAACCATTACCAATAAATAAAAATATTTCATGTGTATTAAATTTTAAATTATTACTATATTCTTATTAAATATAATTTGAGAAAATATAATTACATAATTTTTGAAATTTTTTATTAGGGAAGAATTACAAAATAATTATTGTATTTTAAAAAATTAACTTGAATAGAAAATGAAAAACATCAGATCACTACTTCTTCTTTTTGCAATAGTATCCTGCACCGATGAAGTAACTTTAGAAAAACAATTTTTGCCAATTAAAATAAACGAAACATCAGGGCTGGAATATTATAACGATAACTTTTTAACACATAATGATTCCGGAGGAGAAGCAAAAATATATGAGTTCACAAAAGAAGGGAAAATAGTAAATGAGTATGAAATTTTAAACTGTGGCGCTAACGATGACTGGGAAGATATTACAGCAGATGATGAATACGTATTTATATCTAATTCCGGAAACAATTACGGAAATAGAAAAAACCTCTCTATTCTCATCTTAGATAAAAAAAATAACTTTGAATGTAAAGGTCAAATTCAATTTAAGTATAAATACCAAGAAAATTATGAGAGAAGAAATAAGCACCCATATGATGCAGAGAGTATTATTTCTGTAGATGATAAACTAGTGCTATTTTCTAAAGATCGAAAAGATCTGATTACAGAACTTTATATTTTACCCAAAGTTCCAGGTTCCTATGACATTGAACCAATATATTCTTATAATGTAAATTCATTAATAACTGGTTCTGACTATAATAAATCTCTTAAGCTAGTAGCTCTCGTTGGATATGATTTTAGTGGGAATCAATTTTTTTATAAAATAAAAAACTTTGACATAGATGATTTGAATAGTGCTGAAATAGAAAAATTTACTATTCCAGTGGGTAAGGCTCAGATAGAGGCAGTGAAAATTATTGATGAATCATCTTTTTGGATCACATCCGAAGATGAGGGAAATGGCTTTCCTAGATTATTTAAATTTAAAATAAATTAACTGTATGGAAGATTTACTGATGATAAGAACTTTTAGTATTGTAGGGGGGATGTTAATAATATCTACAATTGCTGCAAGGTTTAATAAGGCTTACGAAACATTTTGGGAAAAATTAATAACAATTATCGGTGCTTTTGGTTCACTATTCTTGATAATGTTTTTTGGAGATACATACCCTCATAATCTTATCGCTTGCGGACTTCTTTCTGGATTTATGGGTTGGTCTCTGGGCCCTACCATTGGTTACATAGGAGAAAGGTTTAAATGGAGAAAGTTTTTAAAAGATAAAGGAGTAAAAAGAAAAGACAAAAATAATAAATCTGGATTTTGGGGGACAAATGATAATAGACATTATGTCTATTATTATGAAGGTGACGAGGATAATTATTTTGAATTGAAGTCTGATAAGATGCGTGAACTTGAAGATGATTTTAGTAAAAATGTTTTAGATATTGATGGTGACCCATACAATCAAGCTTGGCAAAATGTAGTTTTTCAGGCAATGATTTCAACTTGTATCGCAGTGTTTTTAACTCTTTTAATAGTTTATGTCTCGCCTGTTGATTTCAGTTTTTTAGGGTTAATCCTTTTAATTTCTTTATGGGTATTAATAATCATGAGAATCTTAAATAATTTAATATTTAAATCAGCTAAAAAGATGCTTTACCAAAGTTATGCCGGAGTAGTGATTTTTGTGCTCTATTTGATTTATGACTTTGATAGATTAGAAAAGGCAAATGCAAACGGAGATGCGTCTTGGGATACAGCTATAAATATTGCTGTGTCATTATACCTAGATATTATAAATCTGTTTATTGAGTTGTTAGTAGCACTGAGTGAAAATCAATAAAAAAGGGCATTATAAAAACGCCCTTTCTATTATAATTATATAATATATTATTTAACCATGTCTTGGTATTTGTAGTAGTCACCAACTGGATACATAACATGAGCATACGGAGTTCCTGAAAACATTACATAAGGTTCACCAGAATTAAAATCTGTGGTCATACCATCTAAAGATGCTGGATCTTTTGGCATTCTCATAAGATGAGGTCCAGACTCAATCCAATGTCCTGGCTTAGAATCTTCCTTGTTAAAGACCAAAGGAGTCGTATTATCTTCTCCCATATCACCATGTAACATCCAAGCATATCCATCTTTCTCCATTTCCACTCCAGGTTCAGTTCCTGCAAAATATGCAGTTACCCACTTAAAGAATTCAGCATCACCACAAGCAGGCATAGCCTCATGTGCGTCTACCCATCCATTTTCAGGGTCTGACATTCCTCTTGGATTTGCTGGCAAACAAGTCCATCCATTTGTTCCCTCTCTCAATAAGTTACCTCCAGGTCCATCATACACAGTTGCACCTCCTGCAATAAATTCAGGAGCGGCTGTAGAATAGGCCCAAACCTGCCACTCAACACTTGTGTGAGGCCCTTCAGGCTCCCCATTCATATTTGCCATATCCATTCCTGAATCAGCATTATTAGTAGGAGCACTACATCCTGCTATATAAAGCATAGCAGAAATCATAATTAAAAAGTTTTTCATATTTTGTTTTTAAAATTAATAATGAGACAATTTAATTAAATAAAAAAAAAGTATAAATATTAAGTTGATATAATTTTTTATCCAGAACACTCACCTTCAGTCCATGATAATATTCCAGCACTCTGCGCATAACATGAATTAGAGTAAGTTTTATCATTACACCCACAGACTGGTTCATATTGTTCAGTACATACTCTTCCATCTAAAACATCAGATATACAAGGAGAGGTGTTGCTCTCTTCACAGCTGAAGAAAACAAAAGAAAAAAGAAATAATAGTAGTTTTTTCATATTTATTCAATTTTAAAATTAGTTACGTAATATCCAATCTCCTCATCCGCAATCATCTCGTCCATATCAAAATAAATATCTATAGGGTAGCCAAATGATTGATCAAACTTTATAGTATACAAGAACGGATTATCCTTCAGCTTCTCATCTATAATTTCAAATATTTCATCAAAGGATTTAACATTCCAATAAATATTTTCTAAATCATCTTCAGTCACTGACTTACCGTTTACTTTTTTTATTTTATTATTTACAACTTTTATATCGTTGGGTTCTGTATCTATACAGTAACAGGACACAGTAAGAGTATATGAATAAGAATTAATTTTTGAATCATGCCACTTTTTTATAGCAGTTGATAACTCCATTTCTATTGGACTGGGTGTTATAGAGTCTTCAGACGAACAAGCTACAGTAAAGAATAAAATTAATATTTTGAATAAATATTTCATCGTTTCTATTGCGAATATATAATATATAACGAAGAATTAAAATAGTTATTTTACAAGTGAAAACCCTGTCATTTCAAGCGGAGGCGGAATATTCATTAAATCTAAAATAGTAGGAGCTATATCACCAAGTTTACCATCTTGAAGTTTGAAGTTTCTGTTTTCTGAAATTAAAATAAAAGGCACTAAGTTGGTTGTGTGATAAGTGTGAGGTGATCCATCAGGATTAATCATTATCTCAGCATTACCATGGTCTGCTGTAATAAGTATTGTATAACCCATTTTCTTGGCTGAATCAACTATTTTAGAGACTTCTATATCAACTACTTCGCATGCCTTTACAGCAGCATTAAAATCTCCAGTATGACCAACCATATCCGGGTTTGCAAAATTTAAACAAGCAAAATCAAAAGATTCTTTTTCTATTTCTCTAATAAAATTTAAAGACAATTCTTTAGCACTCATCTCAGGCTGAAGATCGTATGTAGCTACATTAGGAGATTTGCATAATATTCGCCGCTCTAAATTAAACTCTTTCTCTCTTCCTCCTGAAAAGAAAAAAGTTACGTGAGGGTATTTTTCTGTCTCAGCAATTCTAAGTTGTTTTTTTGAGTTATTAGACAAAACCTCACCTAGTGTGTTTTTAATATTTTCCTTATTAAACAGAACATGAATATTGTTAAATTCCTTTTTATAATTAGTCATTGTTAAATATCTCAAATTCAGTTTATTCATATTGAATTTTACGTTGTCTTTTTGAGTCAAAACTTTTGATATCTGCCTCATCCTATCTGACCTGTAATTAAAAGAAAATAACACATCATCTTCACTTATTAATGCTTGTGGTTTACCTTCTCTATTAAGACACACAATAGGCTTAATAAATTCGTCGGTAACCCCTTTAGAATATGAGTCTTTAATTGATGACAGTACATTATCTGACATCACACCATTTCCATTAACCATTGCATCATAAGATAGTTTTATCCTTTCCCACCTATTATCCCTATCCATAGAATAATATCTTCCAGATAAAGAAGCTAATGATATGTTAGAGTTTTTTATAAATCTTAACAATTCTGATATATCATTATAACTCTCATTTGGACTACAATCTCTGCCATCAGTAAAAAGGTGCAAATAAATATTTTTAATTTCAGATTTTTTTAAATATTCAAGAATGTGATATAAGTGATTAGAATGAGAATGGACACCACCCTTAGAAAAAAGACCCATTATGTGAAACGATTTATCTTTACTTTTAGAGTAATTAACTGCATCAACAAAGTGCGATTTGTTTTTTATTCCTTTGTTCTCAAGAGCTTTATTAAGCTTTATTAGATCTTGATCTACAACTCTACCTGCTCCAATATTCATATGTCCCACTTCTGAATTGCCCATCTGACCTTTTGGGAGACCAACATCATTTTCAGATGCAGTGAGCTTAGAGTTTGGATAATTTTTTAAAATTTGATCGTAAAATGGGGTTTTAGCTTTATGGACTGCTGATACTTTAGAGGAATCACCAATGCCCCACCCGTCCATAATTACAAGGATTACCTTTCTAGTCATATTTGTAAAAATAATTATTGAATTTTAGGTATTTGTATTATTTTTCAAAAGATTTACGAGTATGGCTAAAGTCTTTGTCTTTATATTAATAATAATTTTTGCTGGGCAAGACCCTCTTGACAACCTAATATTAAGTTTAGAAATCAAAAATGGAGAAGAAATTTCAAAATATTTTAACTCTGAAAGTGAGATAATAATTGATAACAAATCACATAAAGGAAACCGATACCAACAATCAAAAATTTTAGATGAATTCTATAGTGATAATAACATAAATAATTTTAATATTATTCATCAAGGTGATTCTGAAAATAATATAATTTATATCCTTGCTGAGTATTCCTCGAATAACGATCTTTACAAGATATTATTAATATTAAAGAACAAAAACAACAGCTATATAATTGAAAAATTTAAAATAGATTCAACATCATGATAATAAGAACAAAAAAATTTCAGATGAATAAAAGTGCCTATATAAAAAAAGGATTTTTCAATCTTATTTTAGAACAATGGTGGGTACTATTAATTTACTTTGCAATTTGTTCTATGAACTTCATTATACCTTCAATATGGTGGATAATAGGAGGCTCAATAGCCCTGTTTTTATATTTAATTTTCTGGCTCATACAGTTCTTTGGTGTCACTCAAGTTGAACAAAGCAGCTACATGTTTGATAAATTATCATATGAGATCTCTAGTAGTCAGATAATGATGAAAATAAATAATAAACAAGGAATGCCAATAAAATGGGATACTATCAAAAAAGTTAAAATCCAGAAGGATGGTTTTCTTTTTAAATTAAATATTGTACAATTTATAATATTTCCTTTCAGGGTATTTAATAATGAAAATGAGATTAGATTCCTAAAAAGTATATTAAATAGAAAAGGGTATGTCAGATGATCATTCTTTAGATCATGCATTACAAATTGGAATGAAGTATTGTAGTTATAGAGAAAGATCTACAAAAGAAGTCAAAGATAAACTTTCAAAAAAAGAATTTAACTACAGCATCATTAAAGATGTAATAAACAAACTTCAAAAATTAGGGTTTTTAGATAATATTAGATTTTCAAAATCTTTCTCAAGAGGGAAAAATAATAACAATAGATGGGGGAAAAACAAAATAAAATATCAACTCAAATCAAAAGGTTTGACAGATAATGAAATTGAAGTAGGAATTAATAGTATAGAAGATAAAAATTACTTAAATATTCTTAAAAAGAATATTGAGCTTTATAATAAGAAGTTAAAAAAACCAGATAGGAATAAACTTATTTCTCACCTTGTTTACAAAGGTTATGAGATGGATATCATTTTAAAAACTATCTAGAAGCAGACCTTATTAAATAAATATAATTAGAAAACATCCTTAGCAACATACCTAAAACAAAAAGTATTAAGATGTCATTTAAGTTTTGAGGTAAAAAATTCCAAAGAATTAACAAGGAAAATAAAACAGCAGAATTAATTATAATATACCATCTAGTTAAGGTTGATTTAAAATTGAAAATAAGTAAAAAAGAAAAAATTAAATTAAAAGGTAATGCCCAAATTAGGTTATAATTAAAAGAGGATAGGTGATCAGTAAAAAGCCATAAATAAATTAGTAAAGTACCAACTGTCCCAGATGTGAGAAATACTGTAAAATCAAAATAAATATATAGGAGACTGTATTTAATTTGTCTAAAAGATAAAAAAATACATATTATCAAAAACAATAAAAATATATACTTAGGTTGAAAAATATTTTTATTTATTACTGGAGAATTTGAATTGATAATATTTGTTTTTGATATGAGGTTAATATTACCATCAAGAAATGAGTCTTCAAGATTATTAAATAAATACTCTGGCAGAAACATCTCTTCGGAGTAGCTAGCTTTCTTATCAATTTCCGCCCCTAAACAAATATCAATTCCTAAATCTCCCCACTTATTGTTTTGAAGATATTTATCCATTAAATCTCTAATAGAGACATCATCATTAGTCTCTTTAAAAGTAATTCTCTCACCATAGACTGTAATTAAAATATCTCTAATTTTAGTTGCGCAGTTGTTGTAAACATAATTATATAAATAGGTTCTGTTTTCTGGCTTAATATTTTGTTCTAAATAATTATATAATATTATTTTTTCAGAATCATTTAAGTTAAGAACTTGTTCCTTAATATATCTTTTTTGATTAATATAAAAACTCTCTACCGTCTGATAATTATACTTTCCTACCATGTATAATAGTCTGCCATTTAAAAAGTTTAAATAAAAATTTGGTTGATCAAAGTCAAAAATTCCGTAATTATAAAATAAATCTATGTTATTTATTTTATCTCTATACCGTATTCCACTATGACCAAAGGCACTATATAACTCATTTTCATACGGCCCAATTGTAATAACAGAAAATTCAACGTTTTCGTTTCCTTTTGCAATAAAAGAGCACCATATCATTAAACTAAAAATTATGAAGATAAATTTATTTTCCATCTATAATAACTACAATTTCACCTTTAATTTTTTTATCATCTAGTTGAGATATTATCTCTGCTATTGTTCCCCGTAAATTTTCCTGAAATACTTTTGAAATTTCTCTTGATATTGATATCCTTCTTCCTTCACCAAGTATTTCTTTAAGTTCCCTCAATAACCTTAACAGTCTTTTTGGAGATTCATATACTACAATTGATCTTGTTTCTTCTCCTATATTTTTTAATCTCTTACTTCTTCCTTTTTTTGATGGCAAAAAACCTTCAAACACAAATCTTTCAGAAGATAAACCCGAGTTAACTAAAGCTGGGATGAGAGCAGTTGGTCCAGGCAGACAATTGATTTCAATTCCGTTTTTTATAGATTCTCTAACTATTAAAAATCCAGGATCTGATATAGAGGGAGTTCCCGCATCTGATATTAATGAAATTTGTTTGCCTGATAAAATCTGATTAATATGCTTCCCAACTGTTTTGTGTTCATTAAAAGAATGGAAAGAAACTAAAGGAACATCTATATTATATTTTAAAAGTAATTTTTTGGAGACTCGGGTATCTTCACACAAAATATAATCAGAATTTTTTAAGGTTTCAATTGCTCTGAAAGTTATATCATCAAGATTACCAATTGGAGTTGGGACAATATTTAATATTTTGTTATCATTCATATAATTTTATCTATCTCCTTTGCTAGATTATAATCTTTTTGAGAAATCTTATCACCAAGATCATGAGTACATAAATCAATGATTACTTTATTATAAACATTATAAATCTCTGGGTGGTGATTATTTTTCTCAGAAACTATTGAAACCTTGGTTATGAATGCTGCGGCTTCAATAAAATTTTTAAATTTAAATTCTTTTCGAAGTTTATTATTTAATTCTTCCCACATAATTATAACGAAATAACGCCATCAATTTTAGAGGCATTTTCATAAATATAAAGTATTTCGGAAGAATTTTTTACAAAATGAGTTAATGTAACTGATGTATACTTACCATTTTTAGAAGTTTTCTCGTGTATTTTAGCCTCAGGGATCAAGTTGAAAATTTTATCCTTAAACTCCGTTATAATTATAAATTTAAAATTGTAATCACAAGGAAAACTATACTCTTCATCGAGTGATTTTTTAAAACTATCTGAATTTAACATTGATTAAAAGAACTTATATCTGAAATCCTCAATATCAGAAAACTTCTTAATTGCCTGATCTATCTTTAAAGAAGAAGTAAACTTATTAGCCTGTAAAAGTGATATGCCGTAGTCTGTATAATTACTTAAAGAATCAGCCATATTTTTTTCATTAAGCTTGAGAACAATAACTCCATCATCAATCTTAATAGGTTTAGTTAATTCGTTCTCCTGCATAGAAAAAGCCACTCCAATGGCTTCTGGTGCAAACCCGACATTTTGAATCGAATTAGTATTAAAATCCAAATTTGGAGTTTCATAAATTTCACCATATTCTAAACTTGATTTTATATCTTCAAGAGAAGAATATTCTTTCATAAGATCAGACACATATTCATATTTCTTATCATTAATAATACTTTTTCTAATTGAGTTTTCTACATCAGAGATATCTTTTGTGCCCTCCTTTTTAATTTCTGATAAGTGAGCCACAATATAGCCATCATCTAGCTCTATTACATCAGATATATCATCACTGCCTCTTGAATCATCATATGACCAGAGAATAACACTCCTTGCATTATCAATATCAGATAAATTTGGAGCATTTTTATCTAGTTCCAACTCTGTTATTATGTTATATCCGTTTTCATTCGAAAAATCCTTAAAAGAAGCGTTTGATGACATTGCATTAATTTTAAACATTTCAGCATCTCTATAGATATTATTTCTTGTATTATCACTTGGTATAATTTCTTTTAAAATTGTTGTTACCAAATATGATTTTTTAGTTTTAGGCTGAGTTACATATATAATATGAAAGCCAAATTCTGATTCTATAACTCTGGGTATTAATCCTGCCCTAGTCCTAGCAAAAACTGCATCTTCAAATGGTTCTACCATTCTACCCTCACTAAACCAACCTAGATCTCCTCCGTTAGATGCTGATCCGTCCTGACTGTAAGTTCTTGCTGTTTCATCAAAATCACTTCCGTTACTAATGAGAGATAATATTCTTGAAGCCTCAGACCTCACTGAGTTTTTATCTTGATCATTAAATCTCAATAAAATATGTTTTGCTCTAGCTTTAAATTCTTGATCATCAGATATACCAGATAATTTATAAACAACAATACCACCATCCTTAAATTGATAATCAGAGACATATCCTTCATCTTTGCCAACTAATTCATCTGGAAGTTCATCAGCGTTAAATCTCATGTATGGATTAAACCCATCTGAATTCAAGAGAGCAAAAGTTGAATCGTTTATTTGACCAGACTTTAAGCTTGATATAATTTCGGTAATTTCGTTTCTATAAAAACTAGAATCATCTTGTGAAGGTTCTAACGGAAAGTAAAGATAATTTATTGATCTAGACTCTTCTTGTTTATAGTCATCTTTATTCTTACTAAGAAACCTTTTCATCTCATTATTAGATACATCAAACAATGAGTCTGGAATCTTATAATATGGGACAAAATAGTAAGATAAGTTTACAGTATTGGATAACTTAAAATATTCAGATTTAGATTGTAGAGTGTTAACGTTAGTTGTTAAACTAAGTAGATTATCGTATTTGGTACGAAGTCTCATAGGCTTTAAAT
>Ga0208764_10000081_pt1 | contig 48302 bp, 41 predicted proteins | sample ETNtaG_18_FD_185762 | JGI IMG/M metagenome (GOLD analysis project Ga0208764, IMG submission 185762) | Marine microbial and viral communities from oxygen minimum zone, Eastern Pacific Ocean - ETNP201302SV91 (SPAdes) (version 2) | ecosystem: Environmental > Aquatic > Marine > Oceanic ... | reverse complement strand
ATAAATTATTTAAAGAACTTAACCTAAGATATTTATTATAAATTAAATTAAAAATATGATTATAGACGCTCACTGCCATTTATATTATGATGAGTTAGCTAGTGATATAGATAATGTTATTCAACGTGCTATTGATGCTGGTGTCTCTCGATTCGTTTGCGTTGGTACTAATGTTGAAGATTCAAAGAAGTGCCTTTCTATCACTGAGAATAATGATGATATTTTCGCATCATCTGGGGTTCATCCACATGATGCTAAAGATGTGACAGAAGGTTATACCGATGAAATCTATGAATTGATGGAATATGAAAGTATGATTGCCATTGGAGAGATAGGTCTGGATTATTATCGAAACCTATCTGAGCCAGAGACTCAAAAAAAGGTTTTTAAAGAATTAATGGAAGTTGCTCAAGACTTAGATAAGCCTGTAATCATACATAATCGTGATGCGGATGCTGATACTTTAGAAATCATTGGAAATTATCCTAGCGTTCAAGGAGTAGCTCATTGTTTTTCAAGCACCCTTGAAACTGCCCAGGCATTTCTTGAAATAGGCTATTATATTTCATTCTCTGGAAATATTACATATAAAAATAGCCATTTACCTGAAATAGTAAAGTCAATCCCCCTAGATCGTGTAGTTGTTGAAACTGATTCACCTTACTTAAGCCCTGAGCCTGAAAGAGGCAAGTCAAATGAACCAAGCAGAATAATTCACACGCTTACCAAGTTATCTGAGATTTATGGTTTGTCATTAGAAGAAATGGCCAAGTATACCTACGATAATACCGCAGAACTCTTTAGGCTGCCTTAGCGCATTAACTAAAGATCAAAAACGTTTAATTATTTTCCTTTCACCTAATTTATTTTGAAAAAGTCCTTCCATCCATTTAGAAAAAAATGGGGTCAAAACTTTCTTAATGATCAGAATCTATTAAATAAGATTGTAGATGTCATAAACCCTCAATCAAAGGATTCCTTCCTTGAAATAGGTGCCGGGGATGGTGTTTTAACTGAAAAAATATTTCCTAATATAAAAGAAATGGCAGCTGTTGAGATTGATCCATTATTAGTAGAAAAATTATCTCTCAATCAAAACTTAAAAGATTTATTAGTTTTAGATGGTGATATTTTAAGCTATGATATAAATCAGATAAACATACCTAAGCCAGTAAAAATCATAGGTAATATTCCATATAATATTACCTCTTCGATAATTTTTTGGCTAATTGAACAGTTAGATTACTGGGATGAGGCATTTATTATGATGCAAAAAGAGGTTGCTGAGAGACTAGTCGCTAAAACTGGTACCAAGACATATGGAAGATTAACAGTAGTAACTAGCGCATATTTGAACAAAGAGATATGTTTCAATATTTCACCTGAAGTATTTTATCCTAAACCTAAAGTTTATTCAGCTCTGGTAAAATTTTCAAAAAAATCATCGCCTATTGTAAGCGATAATGAATTCATAAAATACAACAAGATAGTAAGAACTGCTTTTTCAATGCGTAGAAAAATGATAAAAAATACATTATCAGGATATTGCTTTTCTAATGATGTGAAAAATGAAATAGATTTTTCAAGGAGACCGGAAACGCTTAGCCCTGAGGAATTTGCAGTATTAGTAAAATCTATTCTATAAAGCTTGTTTATTAGGTTAAAATCCTTTTTTAGTGTAAATTTCCTAGCTTTTTTCTAATCAAAACAAAAGGTTATAATAATGGCAAAAGCAGCAAGGCCAATTAACGAATCCAATCGCAGTCTAAGTCAGTACTTGGAAGAGATTGGACAGTTTGAACCACTTAAACCCGCCCGAGAGGTGGAATTAGCCATAGCAATAAAAAAAGGTAATCGACTTGCAATGAAAGAATTAGTCGAAGCTAACCTAAGATTTGTTGTATCTGTTGCAAAGGACTACCAAGGTCAAGGTTTACCGCTCACTGATTTAATCAATGAAGGCAATATGGGCCTTATGAAAGCAGCCGGTCGTTTTGATGAGACTCGTGGATTTAAATTTATTTCATATGCTGTTTGGTGGATTAGGCAATCAATTCTTCAAGCTTTAGCTGAGCATTCACGTATTGTTCGTTTGCCATTAAATCGAGTTGGAACAATCTCGAAAATAACAAAAACTGCAGAAAAGCTTGAGGCGGAAGTTGAACGCTCACCTAATGAAGAAGAAATTGGAAGAAACCTTGAGATGACCACTGATGAGGTTACTGATGCAATGAGAATTTCTCGTAGGCATCATTCTTTAAATGCGCCATTTAGAGATGGCGATAAGAATTCTCTAATTGATGTTATTGAGGATGATGGTCAAATTGAACCAGATGAGCCTTTAATGGCTGAGTCACTTAAAGATGAAATTCGCCAGTCTCTTGATACATTAAAAGACAGAGAGAGACAGGTTATTAAAATGTATTTTGGTATTGATCGTGATTATGCATTAACCTTAAATGAAATCGGTGAAGAATTTAGCCTAACCCGAGAGCGCGTCAGGCAAATTAAAGAAAAAGCGATTCGTAGATTAAGACATAGATCAAGAAGTAAATCCCTTAGAACATATTTAGGTTAATTTGAAGGAGATCAAATAAATTATGGTTGAAGTTACAGTTAGAAATGGTGAACAGCTGGAAAGAGCCCTTCGCCGATTTAAAAAGAAATGGGAGCGTGCTGGTGTGCTAAGAGAAATAAAACGCAAATCTTTTTATATAAAACCAAGCGATGAGCAGCGAGCAGCAAGAAAAAAAGCTGTAAGGCGTAGGCTGCGATTAGCGAGATATAACTCCTACTAATTTTTTGGAAGGTTCGGTAATTATACCGAACCTTTTTTAATTAACTGATTATTATGATTATTCGCAGTATATCTGGAGTTAGAGGTATAGCTAAAACCTCTCTTACTCCTGAAATAATTAAATTATATTGCCATGCCTTCCACGATCAATTATCAGATGGCCTTATTTATATTGGTAGAGATACGCGACCATCAGGAGAAGATCTATTAGAAATATTTTCTAATGAATTAATAGCCCTTGGAAGAGATGTAGTTCAATGTGATGTTGTCCCTACGCCTACCATTCAATTCATGGTAGAAAGGTCTGAAGCTGCTGGTGGAATAATAATCACAGCAAGTCACAACCCCGAAGAATGGAATGGAATTAAATTTGTTCGAGAGGATGGAACATTTTTTCTCCCACATGAATGCAAGGAGCTATTTAATAAAGTTGATAATAAATTTATTCACAAAAATGCAGACAAATCAGGCATGCTTTTCCCCGATCAAAATTCAATACTTAAGCATGTTATTCATGTTATAGAACTTTCTTGTATCAATTTAAAAAAGATAAAAGACCGCAAATTCAAAGTAGTGATTGATTCTGTAAATGGGGCAGGATCAAAAGCATTACCTCTTCTATTAAATTATCTAGGATGTGATGTAGTTGCTATCCATTGCAATGGAAATGGGCAATTTGATAGAGGGGCTGAGCCATTGCCTGAAAACCTTGGAGATTTGAGAAAAGCTGTCCTAGAAAATAATGCAGATATAGGTTTTGCAATTGATCCTGACGCAGACAGATTAGCCGTAGTTAATGATTGTGGAAACCCAATAGGTGAAGAGTATACTTTAGTTCTTGCTACAGAAAGTTATTTAAAACAAACTGGAAAGCCAGAACTCATCGTTACCAATCTATCTACTACAATTGCAATTGATAAAATGGCTAAAAAATATAATTCAAATGTTATAAGAACAGCTGTTGGAGAAATTAATGTTGTACAAAAGATGATTGAACTTGATTCAAATATTGGGGGAGAAGGAAATGGAGGAGTTATATTGAAAGAGGCACACCTTGGTCGTGATTCTCTTGTAGCTGTTGCATTAGTATTAAATAGATTGTCACAGGAAAATAATTTGACAATTAGCCAATTGCATGATTCTTTACCGCAGTTTACAATAATTAAGGATAAAATTGATTTAAACCAAGTTAATGAATCTGAACTAATGAATAAAGCCAAAGAGGTTTTTTCAAACTCTGAAACCAACACAATTGATGGGGTAAAATTTGTCTGGGAAGATAGATGGGTTCATTTAAGAAAATCAAATACAGAGCCAATCATGCGCATTTATGCTGAGGCGCCTTCTATTAATGAAGCCAAAGAGCTATTATTAAAAATAAAAAATTAACATCATAAGGCCAGGCTTTTTATTGATATGGATTTAAAAAAAGGTCAAGAGATTGAATTGACTATTGAGGCACTAGCTTATGGTGGGAAGGGAATTTCTAGGCATGACAACTTTGTTATTTTTGTTGAGAAATCAATTCCTGGACAGAAAGTTTTAGCATATATATATAGAAAGAAAAAAGACTATGCTGAAGCTAGGATAATAGAAATCCTTAGTGAGTCATCATCTTTTACTAATCCAAAATGCATCCATTTTTCAACCTGCGGAGGATGTAAGGCTCAGCAGTTAGACTATGCTGAGCAGGTCAATCAAAAAAAGAATCAAGTACAACATATTTTTGAACGGCAAGCAGGTATCAATGATTTTATCATAGATAAAGTTATTTCTGCAGAACCAATCTATAATTATAGAAACAAAATGGAATTTACATTTTCAAAGAATAGATGGATTCTTGAAGATGAACCAGATAATGTAGAATCAAACTTTGCATTAGGAATGCATATCCCTAAACGATGGGATAAAATCTTAGATATACAGGAATGTCATTTAATGCCAGAGATTGGATCTCAAATTATTAATTATGTAAGAGAGCTTGCAAAGGAGTTTGCATTAAAGCCCTATGATCAGAGATCGCATATAGGATTTTTAAGATATTTAGTTTTTAGATTTGGTCAAAATACAAATGATCTTATGATCAATTTAGTTACTTCTTATGAAGATTTAGATTCTCTTATTCCTCTCGTATCAAAACTTACTAATCGATTTCCTTCAATTACATCTGTAGTGAATAATATCAATACTCGAAAGGCCGATGTTGCTTTCGGAGAGCGCGAAATTTTATTACATGGTGAACCCATCGTCAATGAAAAATTAAAAAACCTTACTTTTCAAATTTCATCCAATTCCTTTTTTCAAACCAATTCATTTATGGCGGAAAAACTTTATGAGGTTATTTTAGATGGAGCAAATTTAAAAGGCGAAGAAATTGCCTATGATTTATATTGTGGTACGGGATCTATTTCTCTTTTCTTAGCGCAGAAAGCAAAGTTTGTTTATGGATTCGATATTATTGTATCGTCTATTGAAAATGCAGAGCAAAATGCTATTATTAATAATATTGAAAACGTAGAGTTCAATGTAGCAAATCTTGATAAATATTTTAATAATAACAAGTCAAGTAGATACCCTAAACCTAATGTTGTCATTGTTGATCCTCCGCGTTCAGGAATGCATAAAAAAATGACCCAGTACCTTCCAAAATTAAACGCAGAAACCATTGTTTATGTATCGTGTAACCCATCGACACAAGCTAGAGATACTAAAATACTACAATTAAATGGTTATGATTTAGTAAAGTTAACGGTCGTAGATATGTTTCCGCATACTCCCCATATTGAGACAGTTGGAATATTTAAAAAATCTTGATAATTAACCATTAATGATTAATTTGTATATTATTAGATTAATTAAGTCAGTCACGTAAAGAATAAGTAAATTTAAACTATGGAAATATGGCTTAAAACGCTAATTCGTAATAGTTTCTTCCAGGTTGGCGCAGGGTTATTTATCACCATGATTTTAGGTGGATTCATTTTACAATGGCTCGAAACTGGTGATATTTCAGAAGGGAACAATCCTTTTTGGTGGGCAATTGTTACGATGACCACTGTGGGTTATGGGGACTACTCTCCTGAAACACTCGAAGGGCGACTGTTTGCTGTTTTTATCATGTTTACTGGCATTACTCTTGTATCATTATTGACAGCATCAATTTCATCAATTTTTGTTGCACAAAAAATCCGGGAGGGCAAAGGTTTGGAAAAATTGAATATATCAGATCATATTATTTTATGTGGATGGAATTCAAATGCAGATAAACTAATTGATTCTATTCATCAACTTAATCGAAATCAAAGAAATTTGGATATAGTTTTAGTTAATGAGCTCACTGAAGAGGAAATAACGCAGCTAAGGTCAAGATTTTCACAGATAAAAATACATTTTGTTTCTGGAGATTTTACTCAAGAAGAGACGTTACAAAGGGCAGGTGTTGCTTCTGCAGATTCTGTAATTATTATTCCAAATAATTTAAATAATGATAACAACACACATGATGAGAAAACAATATTTGCTACCCTTACAATTAAAAGTATTGATGCATCTATAAGAGTAGTTGCATACCTATTAGATCGAGAGAATTTGACTCATATTAAAAGAGCCGAAGCGGATGAAGTTGTTGTTAGCGATGATTATAGTTTAAATATATTAGCTTCTCACATTGTTGATCCAGGCGTACCTCAACTATCAAGCCATCTGATTAATGCCACTTCTGATTCAAGGTTTCTTAGAAAGTCGATACCTTCAAATTTTGTTGGAAAGAAATATGGTGAACTTTTTGATCACTATAGAGATAAGAATGGCGCTTTATTAATTGGATTGTTTTATGAAGATGAAAATTTAGGGATAGGCAGCATTCTATCATCTGATACGTCATCTCTTGATAGTTTTATTGAGCAAAAATTGAAAGAAGGCGGCATTTCTCTTCAAGAACAAAGCAAGGTTCATGTAAATGTTAATCCAAGCGTTGGCTATATTATTAAAGAGGGTGAAAAGGCTCTATTAATACCTTGAGGTAATTATGAAAAATGAACAATTAAAACATTACAAGATATTTGAAGGATTAGATGATAATCAGCTAAACAAATTTCATTCTATAATGGTAAAAGAAAAAGTTGATAGCGGAAAAAGATTTATCGTTGAAGGCGACGAAGGTAATTCCATTTATCTTTTATTAGATGGAAATGTTGAGATTAATCAAGCCCTTACTCTTTCTGTAAATAAGGGTGATTCTGATAACCGAGAAAAATCAATTATGAAACTCTCACATAAGGATTATCCTCAATTTGGGGAGATGTCTATTTTTTCTGAAGGTGATGTAAGAACTGCAAATGTAAGAGCAGAAACCAACTGCGTTCTTGCAAAAATGGATAAAAATGAATTATTTAAAATATGCGATGATAACCCTGAATTAGGATTTATTGTGATGCGAAATCTTGGACGAATTATTACAGCAAATTTGATTAAAGCAAATCAGAATGTATTAAAGCTCACCACGGCATTTAGCCTTATCTTAGACCGCTAGGTCTATGCAATAATCAAATTTATATGTGAGCTTTACACATGTCAGCGCCACAACTTGATACAAAATACAATTGGGACCAATTAGAAGATAAATGGTATTCCTATTGGCTTAATAAAAAATATTTTCACGCTGATGAAAATTCCCCGAAAAAACCTTTTACAATAGTTATTCCACCTCCAAACGTAACAGGCAAATTAACGATGGGTCACGTATTGAATAATACCATTCAGGATGTTTTAATTCGCAAAGCGCGGATGGAAGGAAAAAATGCATGCTGGGTTCCAGGGACAGATCATGCTTCCATCGCCACTGAATCAAAAGTTGTTGCCATGTTATCAGAAAAGGGGATAGAAAAATCTAATCTTTCTCGTGAAGAATTTTTAGAGCATGCTTGGGAATGGAAAGAAAAATATGGTGGGATAATTATTAAGCAGCTCAAGACCCTTGGTTGTTCATGCGACTGGGACAGAGAGCGTTTTACAATGGATGAAGATTATACAAAAGCAATAATGCATGCTTTTGTTGAACTTTATAATAATAATTTGATTTATAAGGGTAAGAGGCTTGTTAACTGGTGTCCAGTATCAAAATCGGCAATTAGCGATGAAGAGGTAATGCATCAAGAAAAAAATGGGAAATTATGGTATTTACGTTATCCAATATCTAATGAAGAAGAATTCCTGATAGTTGCAACAACTCGTCCTGAAACCATGCTTGGAGATACAGCAGTTGCTGTGAACCCTAATGATGAACGATATAATCATCTGGTTGGGAAAAAAGTATTACTCCCTCTTGTTGATCGTGAAATACCAGTAATTTTTGATGAATTTGTCAATGTTGATTTTGGTACAGGCTGTGTTAAGGTGACGCCAGCTCATGATCCAAATGATTTTGAAATGGCAGAGCGCCATGAGCTTCCATTTATAAATATCATGAATAAAGATGCGACTCTTAATCAGAGCGTTCCCAAACAATTCCAAAAATTATCACGAGAAAAGGCTAGAAAAGCCGTCATTAAGGAAATGGATGCAAAAGGATTACTTGATAGAATTGAAGATTATACAAATAATGTAGGTTTTTCTGAAAGAGGTGGCGTACCTATTGAATATTATTTATCTGATCAATGGTATATGAAAATGGAAAGCTTGGCAAAGCCAGCTTTAGATGTTGTGAAATCAGGTAAAATAAAATTTCATCCAGAGCATTGGGTAAAAACTTATAACCATTGGATGGAAAATATTAAAGATTGGTGCATCAGCAGGCAATTAGTTTGGGGTCATCAAATTCCAGTCTGGTATCATAAAGAAAATCCGGACACAATTCATGTATCAATAGATGGTCCTAAAGATCCAGAAAATTGGGATCGTGATAATGATGTTTTAGATACATGGGCTTCTTCATGGCTTTGGTCTTTTGCTGTTCATGATTGGCCAAATAAAGATCAAAACCTAAAATCCTTCTACCCTACAGACGTACTAGTAACTGGTCCTGATATTATTTTTTTCTGGGTGGCGAGAATGATTATGGCGGGAATTGAGTTTATAGATGAAATCCCATTCAGAGATGTATATTTTACTTCTATCCTAAGAGATAAAGATGGAAAGAAATTTAGTAAATCCTTAGGAAATTCACCTGACCCCTTTACTCTTTTTAAAGAGTATGGGACCGATGCTGTTCGATTTTCTACGATGCTAATGTCTCCGCAAGGTTTAGACGTACTATTTTCTAATGATCGATTAGAGATCGGGAGAAATTTTATGAATAAGCTCTGGAATGCTTCAAGATTTGTTCATATGAACTTAGACGATAGAGAAATAAATACTGATAAAATTGATATCAATAAACTAGAAGTCCCAGAAAGATGGGTACTAAATAAACTTGAAGAAACAGCGCTAGAAGTAAATAAATGCTTGGATAGTTTTAGATTTAATGAAGCAGCTAAGCTTATCTATGAATTTACATGGAATGATTATTGTGACTGGTATATTGAAGTTGCAAAAACACGATTTTATGGTAAGGATAAAATAAAAAACGAAACTGCGCAGAAGGTAGCTGTAAAAACCCTTAAGGGCATATTGACCCTTTTGCATCCCTATACCCCATTCATTACTGAAGAAATCTGGTCTTTTTTTAGAAATAAAGATGATCAGGACCTGATAGTTTCTCCTTGGATTAACGCTCAGGAATTCACACCAGATAAAGATGCGCTACATTCATTTGATATCATTAAAAGTACTGTTTCAGCGATAAGAATGATAAGAAGTAAAATGAATGTTCCCATAAATAAACGATCAGATATCATAATTCGTAAAGGAAAACAATTTGAATCAATTATTCATGATTATAGCGATATCATTAAATCTCTAGGTAGTGTTGACAATATTACTTTTTCAAATGATAAGGAAAAACCAGAAAAATCTGCAACCGTTGTAACCCATCAAATGGAAATTTTTGTACCTCTCGAAGGGTTGATAGATTTTGAAATAGAAATATCACGTCTCTCTAAACGTTTGAATGAATTAGATAAACATGTAATATCTATCAAGCAAAAATTATCAAATAAAAACTTTGTTGATCGCGCGCCTAAAGAAATTGTTTCTCATGAAAAACAAAAATTGGATGATATGCTTGTTGAGTATAATTTGGTTAAGCAAAATTTAGATATATTAATATGAAACATATTCTTCTATTATTTATTACCTCTTCATTATCCTTTGCACAGTCCTTATATGCAAATATGACAATCTACAAAGATGGATTTGCATTAATTAAGCAGCCTGTTCTTTGGGAAGAGCTTGAATCAGATCAAAATATTATTATTTGGGATATATTACCGACAGGGATAGTTCAGGGCTCACCTTTTTTAAATCTAGATAATGCAAATGTATTAATTCAAAGTTTTAATCAAGATGTCTTTCGTTTTTCTGATCGTCTTTATAATTATCTTGGAACAAAAGTTGAAGTTAAGCTAATAAATGAAAATGATATGAATGGCACCTTAATTGAAGTAACAGATAAAACATTAACTTTACAACGTAGAAGATCTGTAATCTCATTTAATCGAGACAGGGTAGACTATATTAATGTTCCAAGAATGATGGAGAACATTCAATTTAAACCAACTCTAAAATGGACAATTGAAACAGAGCAAAAAACTGATACCATTGCTGGAAATCTTACTTATTTGTCTTCCGGGTTTGATTGGAATGCAAATTATAGATTTATCGTAGAGCCAAATGGAGATGATGCTCAATTTATTTCAGAGGCTTCTGTTGTGAATAATAGCAATATAAATTTTGATAATATCACTTTAAGCCTAGTTGAGGGTCAGATAAATATGGATATCCAACAAAATCCTCAAATGCGATTTATAGAAAATAAATCTTCTACATCAAGCGCTGAAAGATCTGAATTGGGAGATTACCATATATACAGCATTAATTCCAATATGAGCTTAATTAGTAAAGAAACAATTATTACTAGGCTTTATCCTTCAAGAAAGGTATCATTCAAAAAAACATATTTATTTGAAAATGATGAGAGAGGGCAAAAAGAAGAACCACTCTCTGTTGAATATGCAATTCCAAATACAGCTCAAAACAATTTAGGCATACCTATGCCTCAAGGAAAAATTCAACTTTATCAATTACTAAATAATGGAAATATTGAATTTATTGGTCAGGATAAAATTAAGCAAATTCCTAAAAATGAAACTGCCACTATTTCCTCAGGGAAAGCCTTTGATGTCATAGGTGAGAGAAAAGTACTTAATTATGATCGCCAGCGCAAAAGTGAAGAAGCATCGATTAGCGTCACAATATCAAATACATTAAACAGATCTATCAATGTACGTTTGATTGAACATATCTATGGGGATTGGGTTGTGCGTAATGCCTCATCAAATTATCGAAAGGTAGATGCATCAACTATCCATTTTTCTCTTTCAATTTCTCCTGAAAGCTCTCGCACTGTAACCTATACTTATCGTAAGGAATGGAAATAAACCTACTGTGCCTGAAAAGGCTTTAGATCTTTTAGGCCCATTAAGTTCAATTAAGGGGATAGGGCCATCAAAAAATGATATCCTAATCGAAAATGGAATTAATAATATCTATGATCTATTAAATTATTATCCTCGAAAATATTTAGATCGTAGCACTATCACCCCTATTGCTAATATAAAAAACAACTCCCAAACAAATTTAGTTGGGAAAATAGAGGCTGCTGGCCTAGTAAACGGTAGAAAACGTCAATTTTTTAAGGCTATACTAGCTGATAAAAGCGGAATGGTTGAACTGGCCTGGTTTAATGGTGCAAAATACTTAAGTAAATCGATTAAAATTGGTGACCGCTTAGCCGTAAGTGGAAAGGTTGAATTTTACAATAAACTTCAAATTATTCACCCAGAATATGATAGGCTTAACAATGAAGATGATCCGTTGAATTCAGGTATTATTACGCCTCTTTATCCAATACCAGGTGCAATGAGAAAAAACCGAATGGATAGTCTTTTTTTTAGAAAATCTATACGAAATATTTGTAGCGAACTTGGTGAAATATCTGATTACTTTGGATTACAATTCATAAAAAAATACAATATTATTTCGCTTAATGATGCTCTTAGGCAAATACATTTTCCAGATTCTAATGAATTATTAGAAAAGGCTATTGATAGATTAAAATTTAATGAACATTTCTTTTTCCAATTATTAATGCTTACAAGGAAAACATTGAATAAAAAACTCCCAAGCAAGTCATTGAAAAAAACTGGTATTCAGACAAAAATGATTTATAATAATATCAATTTTGAACTTACAAATGCGCAAAAACGTTCCTTAAAAGAAATAAACGATGACTTATCTAAGCCTTACGCAATGAATCGTTTATTACAGGGAGATGTTGGTTCTGGAAAAACAATTTTAGCTATTTTAGCCGCCTCAATTGCTGTATCTAATAATTGCCAAGTTGCGATTATGGCACCAACAGAGATTCTTGCTAATCAACATTATAAATCATTTAGAAAACTAGCCGATCATGCGCAAATGTCTTGCGCTCAACTTATTGGCGGAATGCCTGTCGGGAATCGTAAAAAGCTTTTATTAGGAATAGAGAATGGTAAAATAAATATTGTAGTAGGTACGCATGCATTAATCCAAAATGATATTATATTTAATTCTTTAGGATTAGTTATTGTTGATGAGCAACATCGATTTGGAGTTAATCAAAGAAATTTATTGGCTCAAAAAGGGCTAAACCCGCACTTATTGATGATGACTGCAACGCCAATTCCAAGAACATTAGCAATAACATACCATGGAGATATGGATTTATCGATCATTGATGAACTACCAAAAGATAGAATCCCTGTTATAACAAAAACCGTAAATAAAGATAGATTAGATAAAATCTATTCATTTATGATTGATGAGATTAAATCTGGAAGGCAATGTATTATTGTATATCCATTAGTAGAAGAATCTGAAAAATCAGATTTAACTGCAGCCATTGAAATGCATGACTATCTATCACAAAATATTTTTAAGGAAATGAAAGTTGGTTTATTACATGGGCGGCTATCAAAAGATGAAAAAGATGTGATAATGAAAGATTTTTCAAATAATGATATTAATATATTGATATCAACTACTGTAATAGAGGTTGGAATTGATGTGCCAAATGCAACGGTGATGCTTATTGAGCATGCCGAGAGGTTTGGGTTAACTCAACTCCACCAGCTTCGGGGTAGAGTAGGGCGTGGTAATAAAAAAAGTTATTGTATTCTAGTTCAGCGAAATTATACAGAACGGTCAAAAAAACGATTACAGATAATGGAATCTACCAATGATGGTTTTATAATTTCAGATGAAGATCTTAAACTAAGAGGTCCTGGTGAATTTTTTGGAATTAAACAAAGTGGATTTTTAAATTTTAAAATCGCAAGCATAGCTACCGATGGTGATCTAATTAATAAGGCAAGAGATGCTGCAAATAAATTGCTTAATAATGATTTTAATACGCTATCATCAAGGAACAAACGGGTTTATAATGAGTTGATGAATTTATACGGAGATAAATTAGAAAATGCTGTTAACTAAGGTAGAATCAATATAGACTATTCATCATATGTCTCTAAGATGTACTTTATCAGCTTTAATTCACCAAAAATAAAGCAATTATACGATAGAGAGGATAAATAATGTCTGACAATCAATTAAAAAAAGAAGATCAACTTTTTATTCATTTAGTTAATACTTTTGTCCAGAGCGCATGGATATCTTTAGGCAAAGTAAAAAACCCTGTGTCTGACGAATTGGAAAGAAATTTGGATCAGGCATCATATTATATTGATTTACTTGATATGCTTCAGACGAAAATGAAAGGCAATTTAACCGAATGGGAAGAGCAATATATTTTGCATAGCCTAAGTGAATTAAAACTGAATTTTATAGATGAAAAGAAAAAAAAGGAAACCGATTCTGCTAATGATAATGGCAAAACAGATGAAAAGCCTAAAGATGAAGAAAAACAAAAGCCTAAGTCAAAGCCTAAATCAAAGACGACAAAGAAACCCAAGAAGAAATAAAATCAATGGATTCGTACAATAAAAAATTAAATTTACTTTTTGCTGTTTTTGCTCTATTTATGTCATTTGTTGTCTATTTATTGACGATGGCAGATACCGTTCCATATTGGGATTCCGGAGAATTTATAGCGACATCATATATTCTTGGCGTGCCGCACCCACCGGGCAGCCCTTTATATTTAATTATAGGTCGAGTATTTTCTATGATTCCGTTTAATCCTGATATTGCATTTAGAATAAATCTTATATCTCCAGTTGTCAGTGCTCTTGCTGTAATGTTTTTATACCTTTCTTGTGTAAAGCTTATCATTGGCTATAGGGGGCAGATTAAATCACAAATTGATTCTATAATTATTTTTGGGTCTTCTCTAGTGGGTTCTCTTACTTTTGCATTTACTGATTCGCATTGGTTCAATGCTGTGGAAGCTGAAGTATATGGATTTTCTACTTTTTTTACAGCAATTGTAGTATGGCTAATCTTGCATTGGTCTGAAAGAGCTGATGAAAAAGGAAATGAGCGCTATATTCTAATTATAGCTTATATGATTGGGCTAGCTACAGGGGTTCATTTATTGAATTTATTAGCTCTTCCATTTTTAGCATTAATCATTTTCTTTAGAAAATTTGAATTCTCTTATAAGGGTTTTGTTATTACAACAGCAATTACCGGTATTGTTTTTTATTTGATAAACACTGGAATCATTAATGGGATGCCAAAATTGGTAGATAAAATCGGACTTACTACTGTTATTATTATGTATGTATTGATTTTTGGATTAATGGTAGCGAGTATTGTATATAAAAAATTTCAATACGCATTAGGATTAACCTCTACCGTATTAATTCTCATTGGTTACTCTAGCTATGCTATGATTTTTATACGCTCAGATCAGAAGCCTGCTATTAATGAAAATGATCCATCAACCGTATCTAGAGCTATTTCCTATATGGAAAGAGAACAATATGGAAGAATGTTTCAATTTCCTAGGCGATATCAGGGACTACCTCCAAAGCATGAAGCGGTAGGCCGTCCGCAAAATGGAAGGGATTATACCTCTAGGCAAGAAAGAGCCTATAAAACCTATAGAATGGATAAGCAATGGAGTTATTTTTGGGATTATCAGGTAAAAAAAATGTATTGGAGGTATTTTCTATGGCAGTTTGCCGGAAGAGGCCCTAGCACGGAATCATTAGTTACACCTTACGGTGCAAGGCCAAATGAGGATGGTGTAGCTTGGTTTCAGTTCGGCCTCCCACTTGCATTTCTTTTTGGCCTATGGGGAATGTTTTACCATTTCCAGCAAGATAGAAAAAGAGCATTTTCTATACTAAGCCTGTTTTTAATGACAGGCTTAGCGATTATTATTTTTGTTAATCAAGACAACCCTCAGCCTCGCGAACGGGATTACTCTTACGTTGGTAGTTTTTTTGCCTTTTCAATTTGGATAAGTATTGCAATCCAAGCCCTCCTAGATAAATTCAGAAAATTACTTCGGGGACGCTCTTATCAAAAAAATGGATTAGTGGCTTCGGTTGCTATACTATTTTGTGCTATGCCCCTTATGATGTTAAAAGCGAACTATCATGAGCATAATAGATCTGATAATAGGATTGCTTGGGACTATAGCTATAACATTCTTCAATCATGTGAACCTAATGCAATTATTTTTACCAATGGAGATAATGATACGTTTCCATTGTGGTATTTACAGGAAGTAGAAGGAATAAGGACAGATGTTACCGTAGCGAACCTAAGCTTATTGAATACTGAATGGTATATCCGTCAATTAAGAGATTCTAGACCTGGAGAGTTTATTAAAATGGGAGATGATCAGGTTCAAGATGTTGCTTCAGGATTGAAAGAATGGAAATCACAAATTGTTCGTGTACCAGCACCTAAAAGTGAAAAAAATAAGAATGGTTATATTGAGTGGAAGGTTAATCCTACATTTGCCGGTGCCGCATTAATGGTAAAAGACTTGATGATTCTCCAAATTATTTTTGCAGCGCAATGGAAATACCCAATTTATTTTGCGGTTACTGTTCCACAGTCCAATCGACTTAATTTAGAACAATATATTGAGATGGAAGGATTGGTATATCGCCTTCGTCCCTATAAAGTCAATCAACAAAGTGCGATTAATGAAGATCGCATGTGGACTAATTTAATGTCAGGTTTTGGTTCTGAAGTATGGAATAAGGATATTGAGGCAAAAGAGTGGAAAAAACTTGAAAATGAAATCTGGTTTAAAGATTACAAGTCAGGGTATTTATATCGCAATCTAGGTCGAGATGACATTTACTATTTTCCTTCAACAAATATACGATTACTACAAAATCTTAGAAGTGCGTATATGCAACTTGCAGCACATCATTATATGAAATTTAAAGACTATGAATCGATTGAAAAGTCAACAGCTGACACTCACCGAGAAAAAGCCCTCCAGGTATTGAATAGAATGCAAGACAACATACCAGAGAGTACGATACGGTATGATGCAAAAGAACTGCACTATCAACTTGGTAGACTGTATGGAGAGCTAGGCAATAAAGATGAACTTAGAAGAATAATGGGAATTCTAATCAATAGACGCGACTTGACAATTCAAGATAAGGTTGAATATGGGCAGGTGTATCTTGCTCAACTAGATTCATTAGAAAGAGGGAAAATTATTTTTGAAGAACTTTATGATGATTTCAAATCTATTGAATCAGGTACTAGACTTACTTCTCAACAAGAAATGGAACAATGGAGAAGTTATTTTGTCCAAATAGTATCATCTTTAATTTTTGCATACAAAAATTTGGATATGAATGATAAAGCTGAATCTATTGTAAATGATTGGTTAAAAAATAATCCAGATGACCCCGTAGCAAAAAAACTACTCAATGATCTTAAAGAAAAGAAGGGGTAAGCACCTCTAATCAAAGCTTAATTCATGCCTAGCTCTAGAGTATCCGTAATCATTCCTCACTGGAATGGCATTGAAGTCCTTTCAGACTGCCTAGAATCGCTACAGAAATCAACATATCCTAATCTAGAAATAATCGTCGTTGATAATGCTTCAACTGATGGCAGCCCTGACTGGGTAAGCCTTCATTATCCAGAAATTAAACTGATAGAAAATAATACCAATCTTGGATATGCTGGAGGCTGTAATGAAGGGGCAAAATCTTCTACGGGTGATTATCTAGTTTTTTTAAATAACGATACTATTCATAATGAAGGTTGGATTGAAACCCTTGCAGATTTTTTAAATCTAAACCCTAAGGTTTCTGCGGTTCAGCCAAAGATATTAAATAATTATGAACGTAATAAATTTGACTATGCTGGCGGATGTGGCGGCTGGATAGATGTTCTTGGATTTCCATTTGCAAGAGGAAGATTATTTTTAGAACAGGAAACTGATAGCGGTCAATATGAAAAAATAAGACCAGTTTTTTGGGCGAGTGGTACAGCTATGATGATCAGAAAAGATGATTTTGATTTATTGAATGGTTTTGATGAAACTTTTTTTGCACATCAAGAAGAAATTGATTTATGCTGGAAGATTCATCTTACTGGAAATCAGGTATGGTCAATACCAAGCGCTATAGTTTATCATAAGAATGCCGTGACTCTACCTATGTTTTCACGATTAAAACAATATTTGAATCATAGGAATTCGCTGTTAATGATGTTATCAAACTTTAGCTTACCAATGACGCTTTACTTAGCCCCTATTAGAATAGGTTTGGAATTTGTTGCTCTTTTATATTCTTTATTTTGCCTTGATTTCAATCATTTCGTTGGAATAATTCAGGCGCTATTATGGGTAATAGTTCACCCTCATATTATTTATAGACGTAGACGACAAATCCGAAAATTGCGCAAAGCAAAAGATAGTCAGGTGATCAAAAATATGTACTGGGGCAGTATTGTCTTCGATTATTATATCAGAAGAATAAAAAAGTCTTCAGCGCTAATTCAAGAATAATTATTTTCAAGAGATTAAAAAAAGATTACCTTTCTGTATATGGTTGCCTTTTAATCAATATGATTGTTTTCACTAACAGGATGTTTGAATGCCACAATTCCAAATAATATTGCAAAAATTGGATAAATAATTGCGATTGACCAAATTATGTATGAGAGACTTGAATTAGCTAAAACTCCTTTAATTAAGGCAAGTCCAGCAATGACAAAATGTGTCCAATTAGCCATAACTAACGGACGATTATAAATTCCACCGATAATACTTCCTTTAGACATCCAATTAAGCATTGCAAAAGCAAAGTAGAAAGATCCAATAATTTGCATTAATAACTCAAGAGTGTCTGATACACTCAATTCAAGATAATCTAATATTTCTTTTGGAAGAAAAATTAGGCTAATTCCTATCAGAGCTAATATCATCGCGCTTGAGGTCATTAATAATTTTGTATTCATTTATTCTATATAATTAATCTATTTTGATTTAATAATTCTGCCAATTATTTCTTTCAATAATTTTGCTGCAGTTATAGCAGTTATATCATTTACATCATTGATTGGATTATACTCTACAATATCTCCGCCAATCACATCACCCTTTAATGAATGAATAATATTTATGATATTTCTTGTCGTTAATCCTCCAGGCTCAAGATGAGATACACCAGGCGCATATGCAGGATCAAGCCCATCTAAATCTAAAGAAATATAAACCGGCCCATCAAAATCAAATGATAGGTCATGATTAAAGTCTTTCATTTCAATTACTTCAACTCCAAACTTATCTACTTGAGCTCTTTGGTGGTCATTTAATGTCCGTATTCCAACCTGAACCAATCTATTAGCTAAATTATTTTCCATTATTCGAGCAAATGGAGATGCATGTGAAAAAGGATTATTTTCAAAATTATCATACAAATCAGGGTGTGCATCAAAATGTAGAATATTTAACGAATCATATTTTTTTGCATGAGCTTTGATTATTGGGAATGTGATTGAGTGATCCCCACCTATTGAAATAAGATTATTACCTTGCTCCAGTTCTTTAAAAGTTGCATTGTGAATATCATTAATTGCTAATTCACCAGATGGAAGTTCTAGCGAATCTAATATTTCAACCATTTTATTGCTTCTGCAATTAATACCATTTTCTGAAAAATCATTTGTAGAATCTGAATGAAATGCTTCGATTATTTTTTGTGGAGCTTTAGCAGATCCTTTTAGAAAAGATGAATTTTCATCCAAAGGTATCCCCAGAATTGATATCATATTTCGTATCTCTATTAATTTATTGCTTTTAAATAGATATCTTTATGGGCTTGATCCATATAGGCAAGCTGATTCAAAATTTCCTTTTGACCCATTATGCTTAAAGCTTTAACTAGATCTGATCGATGCGCATCCAAAAAATAAAGAGTTCTACCTGTTGGAAACTGACGAAAAACTACCTGCATAGCTTCTATCATTAATTTGAATTCATTTAAAGCTTCATCAGGTTTACCTTGTTTGAAATAATCCATAGCAATATAATATGCGAACCGAGCTTCTCTTAAGCCTTTGTTTTCTGTCACCTCTTTTAAGAGCTGCATGCGCGTGCTCCATCCTTTTGGATAATCTGAAGAAATACCTCTTAGCATAATTTCTCTAGACTGGTCATAGGCAACATTTCCACCATAATAATCATAGGTATCCATGTGCCCAGCTAAAATCAAGTAGGCGTAGAATGCAAAAAAACTTCCGAGAGGCTCAAACATAACCGGATCAAAATATATAGAGCTCCCTGCGTTATAATAAAATTGAAGAGATTTATCAAAATATCTTAGATCCATACCATCGGAAATAAGAACTTGTGCATGGAAAGTTTCCATACCTCCTTTTTGAGCAATACCTTGGAACGCGATAGAAATATGAAGAGGTATTTTTAAGCTTTGGTACTCTTCATTCCAATTATGTTTTGAAAAAAAACGTGATACCTCATCTTTAATTGATGAAACTTTTTGTTTCTCGCTGTTCCTTAAAAGCCTATCATCAATTTTCACATCTATTTTACCAAACTGACAAAACAGTAAAGAAGAAGATAAAAATATTGTTAACCATAATCGCATATAGGAAACTAATAGATAAAACCTATACCATGCTATTCCTCAAGGATAATTGTCTTAATTTATACAATGGTAAATATCGGGAATATAATTGAAAAGCAGTCAGATGTTAAATCGCTTCTCCTTCAGATTGGTGAAATTGCTAGGGATAGAAAAAAAGAAGTATATGCCGTTGGCGGTGTAGTTAGAGATTTATTATTAGATAAGGAAATAAAAGAGGTAGATCTAATGGTTATCGGAGATGGGATAGAGTTTGCCAAAATTATAGCAGACAAGCTTGGTGTCCCAAAAATTGTTCCATTCCCCAAGTTTTCTACTGCCCATATTCCTTCTAAACCAATTCCAGTTGAAGTAGCAGCAGCACGAGAAGAAATTTATTCTTCTGAATCGAGAAAGCCAACAAAAGTTAAATATACAGATCTGGTGGGGGATTTAATTCGCCGTGATTTTACTATTAATGCAATGGCTTTAAGTATTGCTCCTGGAAATTTTGGCGATTTGCATGACCCTTATAATGGCATTAAAGATTTAAAAGAAAAAAAACTCATTACACCTTTAGATCCTAATAAAACTTTTTCAGAAGACCCGCTAAGAATGATGCGCGCTGCCTATTTTGCCTCTAAATTAGATTTGAAGATAGAAAAAAATTGCCTTGAATCAATCCAGCATGAATCCGATCGTATTTCAATAGTTTCGCAAGAGAGAATAACTAATGAGTTCACAAAGATATTATCTACAGATAAACCATCAATTGGTTTAAATATTCTTCAAGAGACTGGCTTAATGAAGAAAATTTTTCCTGAAATTGATATAATGCATGGGATGGATCAATCTAGCGAATGGCATCATAAAGATATTTTTTATCACACTATGCAGGTAGTAGACAACGCGGCATTGTTAACAAAAAAAATGAAATTAAGATTTGCTGCCCTTGTGCATGATATAGCAAAGCCTAATACTAGAAAAATTGATCCAAAAAAAGGATACACTTTTCATGGCCATGATGCAATTGGAGAGCGAATGTTAGATAAAGTAGCAAAGAGAATGAAAATCTCAAATGAGCTCAAAGACTATTTAAAAAAACTTACACTACTTCATTTGCGACCCATTGCTTTAGCTAAAAAAGGAATAAGTGATTCAGCTATACGCAGATTGATGGTGGCAGCGGATGATGATATTAATGATCTTTTAACCTTATGTAGAGCAGATATAACAACAAAAAATCCAAATAAAATAAAAAAGTATTTAGCTAATTTTGAAAAAGTAGAATCTAAGATGACTGATGTAACTGAAAGAGATAAAATGAAGGCATTTCAATCTCCGGTTCGCGGCAAAGAAATAATGAAAATTTGCAATATTGATCAAGGTAAACTGATAGGAAAAATTAAATCCGATATTGAAGAAGCAATTCTTGATGGGGAAATTGATAATTCTTATGAAGCTGCTTATAATTATCTTGTTTCAATAAAAAGTAACTATATTGATAAGTCATAAAAGGATAAAATGAAACATCTGATACTCGTAATTACCCTTAATCTTTCTTTTTATTATTCTCAAATTATTTCCGGTACTGTTACAGATAAGATAACTGGAGCTCGTCTTTCGGGGGTTAATATTTTAATTGTAGATACCGATAGAGGTGTATCTACCAATTCCAATGGAGAATATTCCTTAAATATTGATGAAACCGTCTCAACTCAGCTCGTCCAATTTAAACATATTGGTTACGATGAAAAATTAATTAGTATTGGTAGCCTAGATGCATCCGCAGAAGTATTCCTACAGCCGCGTGTACTTCAATTTGAAGCGATTGAAACTGCAGGTATCAAAAGAAAACCAGCAATTGAAAAAGATTTACCTCAAACTGTTTCAATAATTCAATCTGATGCCTTTGCTTTAAGAGCGTATGTTGACGCGGGAGATTTATTAGCAACAGATCAGAGTGTCCAAATCGAAGAATCACTATCTGGAAGAAAAACTGTATCAATACGCGGAGGAAATGCGGATGACGTATTGGTTCTTTATAATGGATTTAGGTTAAATCGACCCTATGACAATGTATTTGATCTTTCCTTGATTGATATGCAAAATATAGAACAGGTTGAAATTGTTAAAGGTGGTCATTCCGTTTTATATGGAGCGGATGCTTTTTCAGGGGTTATCAATATTGTACCAAAAAATACAAAGGACAAAAATTTAAAAGTATCCCAGCAATTTGGTTCCTATAATTCAGGGTTTTGGAATGCTAATGGTCAATTAAAAATCAAAAACTCATTTCTATCTATTAATCAGAAAAGAGGATCCTATAGACGAATTTTTCAAGATTCAAAAATTGAATCATCAGGGTTGACATCAAGCTTATCTCACTTGGCATTTGATATGACTAATCGGTTAAAAAATAGAGCAATGAATGGGAATCTCGAATGGAATTTTACCCAAGATAAACAGATATTTGATAATACTCGTGATTTAAATAAAATTAATTCTACGAATCGACTGGCGGGCATGCGATATGATGGAATAGTATGGTTGTTAGGAGAGGTTGAATTTGCTGTTGCGTCCCATAATTTATCTGAATTGCAGGACCTCAATAATCAACGTGGCTATATTTATCGATCGCTTGATAATAATTCAAATAAAATTGATATTAGGAAATACATTAATCTAAATAAGGTTGAGTGGATGTTTGGCGCACAAGCCGAAGACTCAAAGTTAATTTTTTGGGATGACCAAAAATTAAATAATATTCAACAGCTTGGATTAAAAGGAGCTGATATCAATCGAAAGCATGCAGGATTTGCTACAGTATTAAAGCTTCATTCGAAAGGAGATGAAGCGGGACAATGGCTAACAGATCTTGATGTCAGTTATAGATATGATTTTGTAAGAGATCGTAGTGATAGTTTACTTAATAGAAAAGAAATTGTAGATTTTTCAGAAATTGCAGCATTAGTAAATTTTGGTAACAATGATTGGTCCAATAGTATTTTCAAAATTTCAACGATAGCATCCAAGCGCGCCCCAGGACTAACAATGGCTTATTGGGTCACAACAGGTAATAATATCAAATTCCCATCCTTGCAGCAACAGATCAGCCAAATAACTTTTTTAAACCCTAACCAGCAATTGCTTAAGCCAGAAAGAATGAAGTCGCTTGAGATTGGAATTAATATCTTGACCGAACCAAAGGCCATGGAGAATATTGATCAAATGGAATTACAGGCTAGCATATTTCGAAATGATTACATTAATAAAATGAGAGCCACATTTCTTTTGGGAATGCCTATAGCTTATTTTGAAAATATAACGCTTGCGACTATGTCTGGATTTGAAGCAAAAGCTAAAGCAAAAACATACGGAGGAAGATTTACTGGAGAAGTTGGCTTATCTAATTATAATATTTCAGATATGAGCGCATTTCCATTTAAATCTGCATTTAAATTGACTATCAATACGACATCAAAATGGGATTGGATAACTATTGGAGCGCGCTGGTTTCAGGAAGGGGAGCAAACTGGATTGATTCTAGTTCCGGAAAAAGGTTACAATGAAATTGAATTACCTGCTTTCTCAAATTATGATTTACACCTTACTATGGATTTAAATTTTAGCTTTGTAAAAGGTCAAATTTCTTATTCTGCAAGAAATTTAAAGAAAAATAATATTTCTCTCGATGGATTGTTATTGAGAGATACTAGAAAATATTTAACTTTGAGTCTAGAGTTATGATTAAAGCCTACTTTATACTTCCTTTAGTGCTTATTATTTCTTTTTCGTGCGAGGAAAATCCGTTTTCTTCAAAAAGTGAAATACCGCATAGAACGATTAGAGGGTTCATTAATCTTGAAGGTGTTGAGCTATACCCAAATGGAAACCATAGCGGAGTGTTTGTTTGGGCACGTGAGTTGGGTATCAGCGCCCTAACTGGAGCGGATGGTTCATTCAAATTAGATCTTCCAGCTGCAAGCACCCCAACTGGTGGCGGTATTGCGGATGGGGATTATATCATATATTTTTTCATGGCTAATTATAAAATTTCAACAGTTCAAGTTACATTTGCTGGTGGAGAAATATTAAATGATGACAAGGTAATCAAAATAGATGGTGAGTTAAGAAAAACAGTTTCAATTAATCGTATGGTTCAAATACATACCTCTATTGAGCCAAGTACAATACCAACAACATTTGTAGAAGATATTAAAGTCAAGGTTAAAGCAACCCCTGATCGTAGTGATATATTTTTATATTTGAAAGGAATTGAAGCAGCTAGGCAACCAACTGTTTATTCTGGTTTATTAATAAAAGATACTTCTTCGGGAGAGCTTGTTTATTCTTTTAATCCTGATACTGCTGGGACCATTAAAAGATTTGTCGAGCAACCCTATCGAGAGTTTCTGATCAACTTCAAAGTTGTAGATGACTCACTAGCGCCCATGCTTTCACCGGGATCATATGAAGCGATTCCTTATTTAATTATTGAAAGCAATGATGATCCACCTTCTCATCTTACCGATGCTTTAGCAGCAGATTATGATGAATTTTCTGAAAAATACTTTAATTACCCGCTTTATAGAACTGGGGGAAAATTTACTATTACTGAATAGGTTTTTATCTATCAGGGAACATCATTAATATTATCTATTATAAAGAATAGATATCTACCGAATTAAACTATAGGATAATTTTATGCTTTCAACATTGATTAATGCTCTCACAGCGCCCAGCGAAACATTTCAAAAAATAGCTAATGATTACAATTGGAAACAGGCTATGATTCCTATGCTGCTAATTATGCTTCTTGCCATAGTTTCCTCAATGTTTCTATCGGAACAAATTGCCGATCTCCAGTGGGAGCAAATCCAACAAAGCATAAATAATAACGCCAATATATCTGAAGAACAAAAACAGGAAATTTTGGGTTCTCAATATGATCGCGTTTACTCAAACTCTGGGGCAACTGCAATATTTATATATGTTAGCTCAGCGATTTCATGGCCAATGAGAATGGCGTTCTGGTCACTATTTTCTATGCTTTTTGCAAATCTATTTTTAGGATCAAAAAGTCAATTTGGAAAAGTATTCACAGTGGTTTCATTTTCTTATCTTCCTTCGGTGATTGAATATTTGGTTAAGACACCAATACAATATATTAGCGATAATATGATGATCTTTACAGGTCTTGGCGCTCTTGGCATAGGTGAGCAAGGAGATTTTATTAATAACTTTTTGAGCGGTATTGATATTTTTGCAATGTGGCGAGTTTATTTAACTGCAGTAGGGTTTACGTTTCTTTATAATTCAACACAAAATGATACGCTAAGAGTTCTCGGCTCATTATGGATAGCTAGCCTATTAATCTTTTCTGCTATTGGTGCATTTTTTGCTGGCTTAGCTGGATAAGAAATATTTTAATGAGAACGATACTTTTCATTTCACTTTCATTTTGCTATTCTCAAAATTATACCCTTGAGGAGGCTGTTGGAGTGGCATTGCAAAACAAAGAAGCCCTAAAAGCTTCTGCCTTAGATTTAAAGTCTTCTAGTCGGGATGTTAAAAGTTCTTATAGTGGCATTCTTCCATCTGTTCGAGTTTCAGGGAGTAGCACTGAGTCTAGATTTCCAAAGCAATCCACAGGCTTTAATCAATCATCAGGAGAAATACTAACAGATGTAAGCAGTATTACTTCAGCATCAACTAACTTTTCGATCACACAAAACATTTATGATGGTGGCGTATGGTGGAATAATATTCGTCTTGCAAAAAATAATTATAGAATATCTGAGCAATTTAATAGACAGGTTAAGACAAATATTATTCGCAGTGTGCACTTTGCATATTTTAATTATTTAAAAGCAATTCAGCTATTAGATGTCTCAAGATCAAACTTAATGAGCTCTCAACAGCAATTAGCCCTGGTTCAACAACAGTTCGATTTAGGATCTGCTAAAAAAACGGATCTATTAAAAGCGAAGGTGCGTTTTGGTCAAGCGAGAGTAGATGTTATTACTAACGATGCTTCTGTTAATAGCGCATACCGGAATCTGAAAAACGCTATGGGGTTGATTAACTCAGATCAAGATTTTACAATTGAAGAAGTAGAAAAGCCCTTGGAAATGATTCCCGAATTTGAAACAGGTTTTGAATTAGTTCAAAAATTCAACCCGAGCGTAAAAGCTAAGCAGTACCAAATCCTTGCAGCAAAATTAAACACAAAGATAGCAAAAGGCTCTCGACTGCCTACCATCAGCCTTTCTGCAAGCGCCTATGGAACAGCTGATAATCTAGGTGATGCTATTTCTAATAGTTATGGAGATAATCAGAGAACAAATACATCATTATCAGTTTCAATACCTATTTATAGCGGGAATAGCATTTCTACGCGAATACAAAAGGCAAAGATTGCTATCGATAAACAAGAGTCTGAATATTTATCTCAGCTTGAAGATTTATCGGTTCAGCTTGAAGACTACTTAGATCAATTAAATAACTATAGCGAAGTTATCCCAATAAATGAAACCGTACTTGAATCTGCTGAAGAGGATTTGAAATTATCGCAAGTGAGATATTCTCAAGGGTCTACAACAATATTAGAGGTTTTAAATGCCCAAGTTTCTGTAGTGCAGGCAAGGTCATCTCTTGTTCGCTCTAAATATGATGCCTTTATTCAACAAGCAAACTTGAAGGCGCTACTGGGAACCTTAGATTCAGAGCAAAAAATTAATTAGGAGAAAATTGTGCCTGATAATAAAAAATCAAATAAGAAAAAATGGATCATTATCACAGTTGTAATAGTATTTATTGCTGCGATGATTGCACTTAGCCTACGTCAAGATAATAAAAATGCAATTTCCGTTGAAACAGATAAAGTAACCTTTGAAACTGTTGTTCAAAAAGTAAACGCTAGTGGAACAATACAGCCAGAAACAGAAGTTAAAATTAGCTCGTCTACTTCATCAGCTTGGATTGAATCTATTACCGTTAAAGAGGGCGACTATGTTAAAAAAGGACAACATCTTATTTCATTGGATAGAAAGCAATTACTTTCAAATTATAATGCAGCATCATCGTCGGTGCGATCAGCTAAAGCCCGCATTAAGCAAGAGGTAGCCAGCAAGAAGCGAACAGAGTCTATGTATGAACAGAATCTAGCCTCCGATCAAGAATTAGAAGCGGTGCAAGCTTCTTTTGAGATTGCAAACAGTCAACTTGAACAGGCAAGGGCAAATCTTGAATCAAGGAAAGATGAGCTTGATAGAGCAAGAATCGCTTCACCTCAAAATGGGATTGTAACTAAAATAAATAAAGAAGTAGGCGAAATGGCGCTTGGAGGAATGTTTCAGGCTGAGGTTTTAATGATTATTGCTGATCTATCAAGGATGGAAGTGATTATTGATGTAAATGAGAATGATGTTGTTTCTATTTCAAAAGGAGATACAGCAGAGATTGAAATCGATGCATTTTTGGATACGCTTTTTTATGGCGTTGTTAATGAAGTTGCTTTGGTGCCACAAGTATCAAGCATGGGTACGCAACAACAAGTCACCAATTTTCAAGTAAAGGTAAGAATGATTAATGTCCCTGAAGGCATTCGCCCTGGAATGAGCGCAACGGTAGATATTATTACGGATAAAAAAGATAATGTACTGGCTATACCAATTCAAAGTCTTACCGCCAGAAAAAAAGGCGCTGAATTATTTGAAATGGGCAAAAAATCAAAAAATAATTTTGAGAAAAAAGATGATAAAAGCGAAATGGAAGAATTGGTATTTATTATTACTGATAAAGAAGGTGTAGTGGATCGCGGTGATAAAACACAGGAAAGCGATTTTAGTAAGAAATTTAAAAAATCAAAAAAAGGAACAAAATATGTTCATGCTCGACCAGTTAAAGTTGGTATTTCTAGTGAAACAGATTATGAAGTTTTAAGCGGATTGACTGAAGGTGATGAAATTGTAATTGGTAATTATAAGGCGATTAGTAAAGAATTAAAACACAATGCACTGGTAAAAGTGCAAGCAGATAAAGATAAAAAGAAAAAATAAGTGTCAAATTTAATTTCACTTAGCTCCATTAAGCGCCATTATGACGTTGGTGGTGAATTAGTTAAAGCGCTAGATGGGGTTGATGTATCCATTGAAGGCAATGAGTATATTTCTATCATGGGACCCTCAGGATCAGGTAAATCAACATTGATGAACATTATTGGCTGCCTAGATACTCCCACTTCTGGCATGTATCAATTTGAAGGTGAATTGGTTCATGAAATGGATGATGATCAGCTTGCTTCCATACGCAATAGAAAGATTGGATTTGTTTTCCAAACGTTTAACCTGCTACCAAAAGCTACAGCCCTTCGCAATGTTGAAGTTCCTTTGATTTATTCCAATATACCAAAGGCAGATAGACTTAAAATGGCACGAAATTCTCTTGTCTCGGTTGGTTTAGAAGATCGATTAGATCATAAGCCAAATGAGCTTTCTGGTGGGCAGAGGCAAAGGGTGGCGATCGCAAGAGCATTAGTAAACAACCCTTCAATCATTCTTGCTGATGAGCCTACCGGTAATCTCGATTCCAAAAGCGGTATAGAAATAATGAAGATCCTTTATGATCTATATACAAAAGGTAATACAATTATTGTAGTGACGCATGAGCATAAAATCGCGATGCATGCTAATCGTATTATTACCATTTTCGATGGAAAAATAAAAGAGGATAGGATTAATAAGAATATGACCAAGGCTTTGTAATGCTATCATTATATTTTGAAAGTATTCGTATCGCAATTAGCTCAATTTTATCAAATAAAATTCGATCTTTTCTAACAGGACTAAGCATCATTATTGGTATTTTAACTGTAACCTTGATGGGCACTTTGATTTCTGGTCTTGATAAAGGTTTCGATAAAAGCATGGACTTTCTAGGAAAGGATGTTTTATCAATCAGTAGATGGGAATGGTTTGGTGGTCAGGAATGGTGGGAAGTTCGAAATAGACCCAGAATAAAATTAGACTATATTGACAAAATTAAAAGTAGATCAAAGTATGCTGAGGCTGTAGCACCTGTGATGCAAAGAGGAGCAAATCTTTCCAGGGGAGATTTAGGAGCGCGATCGCAAATTTTTGGTACTACCACTGAATATTTAAAGACCACTAACTATGGCGTAGAAAAAGGGAGATTTTTTACAAACAGCGAAGACAGATCAGGAGCTCGCGTTGCATTGTTAGGATATGATATTGCTGAAAATTTATTTCCCAATGAAGATCCGCTGGGAAAAAATTTCAAGATTGATGGCATACGATTTCGCGTACTTGGCGTCATGGAAAAACAAGGAAAATTTCTAGGATTATTTAGCTTTGACACCCAAGTCATTATTCCATCTGGCGCAACCCAAAGATTATTTTCAAGAAGAGGTTTTATTAGAATTAGCGTAAAAGTTCCTGAGGACAAAATTGAAGAATCTAAGGATGAGATTTATGGTATCATGCGCCAAATTAGAGGATTAAAGCCAACAGAAAAAGATGACTTTGCTGTTAATCAGACCATGGCTTTTGAAAATGTTTATAATCAAATCAAGTTTGCAATTGGTGGAGTAGGTATTTTTATTACAATTCTTTCTCTTGTTGTTGGAGGGATTGGTATCATGAATATCATGTTTGTATCCGTAAAGGAGAGAACCAAAGAGATTGGTGTTCGAAAGGCAATAGGTGCTACAAAAAAGATGATCTTAACCCAATTTTTGATGGAAGCGATTATGATCTGTGTGATTGGGGGAATCATTGGATTAACATTGGCTAGTCTTTTAAGCCTAATTATAAATCAATTTTTTCCTTCAACTATGCCCATATGGCTTGCCATAACCTCTATTTCGTTAAGCATTTTTGTGGGAATTGTAGCTGGAGTTGTTCCATCCTACAGAGCAGCCGGTCTTGATCCTATAGATGCGCTTAGATACGAATAAATCATGCTAGGAAAAAGACAGATAAAAAGCATATTACGTGAAAGCGTTAGAATGACGTTTGATGCTATTCGACAAAATAAATTGCGCTCAACTCTTACACTTCTAGGAATTTCGGTTGGAATATTTTCAGTTATTAGCGTCATGACTGCTATCAAGACCCTTGAAAGCTCTATTGAATCTGGATTAAATGTGTTTGGCACTAATACATTTATGATTACCAAAGATCCTGCAATACAATTTGGAAGAAATGATAAATATCGCAATAGAAAAAATATCGACTTAAATCAATATCTTACCTTAAAAGAGCGTGCAAAGTTGCCAATATTAGTTAGCGGTGGTGATGATACGGATAATGTAAGGCTGGTAACATACAAGGATAAAAAAACAAAACAAGTTCCGCGAATATCTGGCGGTGATCCTGGAACACTGAGAACGGTAAATACCTATATTGCTGATGGTAGAAATTTAACAGAGGAAGATATTCATTTGTCAAGAAGCGTATGTATTATCGGCGCTGATGTGGTTGATGCACTTTTTCCTTTTGAAGATCCATTGGGCAAGGTTATTCAGCTACAAGGAATTAATTTTACCGTTGTAGGGATTACGGAAAGACAAGGGCAGTCCTTTGGACAAAGCCAAGACAACTACATCTTTCTTCCAATAACAACATTTCTTCAACGCTTTAGGGGAAATTCGTACTCATTAGGTATCATGGTTGAATCTGAATCTGCTGAATTATACACTGAAACAGTTGATGAAGTCATTGGTATACTTAGAACGATCAGGAAAGTTAATCCTGGTGAGCAAAATGATTTTGAAATAACAACCAATGAAGAGCTAATGGAAACTTTTGGTTCGTTTACTGGATCCATTAAAATTTTTGCATTCTCAGTAAGCGTAATTGCCTTAATTGTAGCTGGGATAGGCATTATGAATATTATGCTGGTATCGGTTACGGAAAGAATAAAAGAAATAGGTATTCGAAAAGCAATTGGTGCAACTAAGAGACATATTTTAATTCAGTTCTTAACAGAGGCAGTATTTTTGTGTCAAGTTGGTGGAGTTATTGGGGTTATTTTTGGCATTGCAGCTGGCAATTTGATATCGATTGTAGCAAAGGTTCCTGCGGTTATTCCAATTGACTGGGCAATCTATGGAGTAGTAAGCTGCTCACTAATTGGGATTGGTTTTGGTAGTTACCCTGCCTGGAGGGCTGCAAATCTTGACCCTGTAGAATCTATGCGGTTTGAATAAAACTTATTTCGAACATTCTTGTAGCTACACAACAGTTCTTATAAATTTAGCTATCATTATTTGTTTATAAATACCATGATTGACATTTTGCACAGGTTTATATTAATTGAGTTTTTCATCCGACCGACCAATCTCTACCTCTACCCAAGTCAAGAAAATATCAAATGAATACAATTGCAATTATACCTGCGCGTTTACAATCAAAGCGTTTCCCTAAAAAAATATTATTTCCAATTGATGAAAAGCCAATGGTTGTACATGTATATGAAAATGTGAAAAAATCTGAATCAATTGATGATGTAATAATTGCAGTAGATGATGATGAAACAGTAAAAGAGCTAAAAAAATGGAAAGTGAAAACTGTTATGACAGCTTTAGATCATCAATCTGGAACCGATAGGGTTTATGAAGCTTCTAAAGATAAAAATGCTGATGTTATTGTTAATGTTCAAGCCGATGAACCTTTTCTAGATTATAACTTGGTTGATATGTTGGTTAATGAATTTGATGATATGTCTGTTGAAATGGCAACTGTTGCTGGAAAAGAGCTTTCCGCAGAACAATTAAATGATTCAAATACAGTAAAAGTTTTATTAGATAGCGATAGGTTTGCTACAGCTTTTAGAAGGGATCCTGTTGATATTGAGTCTGCAGGGTATTATCACCATGCAGGAATTTATGCATATCGTCAAGAGGTATTAGATAGATTTACCTCTTTAGAGCCGTCCGTAAATGAACAAAAATTTAAATTGGAACAATTAAGAGCTTTAGATAATGGAATTTCTATTAAAGTAGTTCTTGCTGACAAAGTAAATAAAGGAATCGATACCTTGGAAGATATTAAAAAGTTGAACAAATAATATGGCAAAAACTAGACCTGTAAAATATATTTTTGTTTTAGGAGGTGTGATATCTGGACTTGGAAAAGGTATCGCAGCTGCTTCTATTGGTTATCTACTAAAAAGCGCAGGATTAAAGGTGACCATTTTAAAATTAGATCCATATTTAAATGTTGATCCCGGAACCATGAATCCCTATCAACATGGAGAAGTTTTTGTTTTGGATGATGGCTCTGAAACTGATTTGGATTTAGGTCATTACGAGAGATTTATCGATGTAGATATGCGTAAGATAAATAATGCAACTACTGGTCAAGTTTATAGCACTGTCTTAGAACGAGAAAGAAGAGGTGATTATCTAGGGGCAACTATTCAAGTTATTCCCCACATCACCGATGAAATTATTGCACGAATAAAAGCGATTAATAAACCTAAGAAATTTGATGTTGTTATTTGTGAAGTAGGAGGAACTGTAGGGGATATAGAAAGCCTTCCTTTTATGGAGGCAATCCGCCAACTTTCTCTTGAGGTGGGATATCATAATCATACAATTATGCACGTGACGCTTGTGCCTTACATTCAAGCTAGTGAAGAATTGAAAACTAAACCTACACAGCATTCAGTAATGAAACTTCGTGAAATTGGCTTATCACCTGATATGATTCTTTGCCGGACTGAATACAAGCTAACCAAAGATGTAAAAAATAAAATTGGACTTTTTGGAAATGTTAATCCAGAGCATGTGATTGAGGGATCTGAAGTAAAAAGTATTTATGAAGTTCCACTTACTTTATATAATCAAAAAGTATCTGAAATTATTATGGATCGCCTTCAGCTCTCAGGTAAAGCCGACATTTCTTATTTGAAAAATTTTATCAAAAAATTTAAGCGACCTATGCATACGGTTAATGTTGCCATGTGCGGCAAATATACTGAGTTGCCAGATGCCTATAAAAGCGTATTAGAAGCGTTTATACATTCCGGTGTTGAAAATGATGCACGTGTTAAGGTGCATTGGATAGCAACAGAAAAAATAAAGAACGATTCGGATGCATTGGATGCCTTTCATCAAATGGATGGTATTTTACTTTTACCGGGTTTTGGATCTAGAGGGTCTGAGGGTAAAATAATCGCTTGTAAATATGCTAGAGAAAATGAAATCCCTTTTCTAGGAATATGCCTTGGTCTGCAATGCGCAGTTATTGAGTTTGCGCGAAATGTTTGCGGCCTAAAAGGTGCTAATAGCACCGAATTTAATAAAAAAACACCTTACCCAGTAATAGATCTGATGGAATCACAACGGGCTATAAAAGCAAAAGGCGGAACAATGAGATTAGGCGCATATAGCTGTACAATTAAAAAAGGCACAAAAGCATTTTCAGCTTACCGTAAGAATAATATTTCAGAACGTCATCGTCATCGATGGGAAGTGAATAATAGATTTCGAGATAGATTAACAAAAAGTGGATTAATTATTTCAGGAGAAAACCCGGAACTCAATCTAGTTGAAATTGTTGAATTAAAGGATCATCCGTGGTACGTTGCAGGGCAGTTTCATCCTGAATTAAAAAGTAGGGTAAGTAGCGCTCACCCATTATTTAGAGATTTTATTAAAGCTTCTGTTAAACATTTAAAGAAGAAATAGCATTATGAATACAGTTACAATTGGCAATGTTAAATATGAACATGGATCCTTCCCTTTAATAGCAGGTCCATGCGTTATTGAATCAAGAGACCATAGCTTAAAGATGGCTGAGCAGATTCACAAAATTACTAGCTCGCTGAATATTCCATTAATATTTAAAAGTTCTTTTGATAAAGCGAATCGGTCAGCAATTGATTCTTTTAGAGGACCAGATAATATAGATGAAGGTCTATTAATACTCAATGAAGTCAAAAAGGAAATTGGAATTCCTGTTTTAACAGATGTGCATCTTCCAGACCAATGTGAAGTGGTTGCCGAGGTATCTGATGTTTTACAGATTCCAGCCTTTCTATGTAGGCAAACGGATTTATTAATTGCTGCTGGAAAAACTGGAAAAGCAGTTAATATTAAAAAAGGTCAATTCTTAGCACCAGGTAAAATGGAGCATGCTGCAAAAAAGATTGAGTCTACTGGTAATAAAAACATATTATTAACTGAAAGAGGAACCTCTTTTGGTTATAGTTTAGTTTCTGATATGACATCAATACCTGTTATGCAAAATGTCGGTTACCCTGTTATTTTTGATGCGACACATTCCGCACAATTACCTGGCGATAAACAGGTGACGGGCGGCCAAAGAGATATGATTCCAACTCTAGCTAAAGCTGCAGTGGCTGCTGGATGCAATGGTGTTTTTATGGAAGTTCATGATAATCCTAGTAATGCTAAATCAGATGCATCTACACAATGGCCATTGGATAAACTGGAAGGAATTCTTCAAGTATTATTGAAAATTTATGAGGCAACTCATTGATGGATTATGATATTAATAAAATTAAAATGATTATCTCTGATATTGACGGCGTATGGACCGATGGATCTATTTATGTTGGAAGCAAAGATTCAGAAATCAAGAAATTTAATGTGAATGATGGCGCTGGTGTTGCTTTATTAAGGCAGTCAGGGATAAAACTAGCACTTATTTCGGGTCGTGAGTCAAATGCTACTGCATTACGCGCGTCTGAATTAAAGATTCAGGACTTATACAATGGGATCTTGAATAAGATTATTCCATATGAAGAATTAAAATCTAAATATGATCTTGATGATTCTGAGATTGCATATATTGGAGATGATTTAATAGATATTCCTGTGATGGAAAAGGTAGCGGTTCCTATTGCCACTCAAAATGCTTCTGATTCTTGCAAAGCAGTAGCAGTGCATATTACAATTAAATCGGGAGGCGAGGGTGCTTTTCGTGAAGCAGTAGAATGGATATTATCAAAACAAGGTCGCCTTGAAAAGGTGATTTTAGAATTAAAAGATCAATTATTAAATCGGAAGTGAATCGGTTAATCATTATTATGCTATTAATCTCTGGATGTCAAAATACTGAGATTAAAAAAGCAGGTAAAACTAGGGATGGGCTTCCCGATGCTGAAAGCTGGAAAGCAACAATAACACTTACAAATAAGGGATCCAAAAGAGCGGTAATAAAATCAGGTCATTTAGAAAAATATCAACAACGACAGTATATACTTCTAGATCAAAATGTAGATGCCAATTTTTTTAATAATGAAGAAATTTATACTAGCAATCTTAAATCTGATATTGCTGAGATTGATGAAGCTAAAGACTTTTTAGTAGCTATGGGAAATGTTGTTGTAGTATCAGATAGTGGCGTTACATTGTATACAGATACATTATCCTGGGATAATGTTGATGAAAAAGTTTTTACTGATGATAGTGTTATTTTTATTACCGAAGAAAGCGATACCTTATATGGGATTGGTTTCAAATCAGATATAGAATTAAATAATTGGGAAATTATGCAACCAACAGGAGTTTTTTCCCGAGGTAACAAATGAGCGATATGCATAAGCAATTGAGCGCAGAAAAACTTTCTAAAAGATATGGTGATTTTTGGGCTGTAAGAGATGTGGACCTTCAGGTAAACAAAGGAGAGATTGTTGGCCTTCTTGGTCCCAATGGAGCTGGAAAAACCACAACATTCTATATGATAACGGGAATGATAAAGCCTACCGATGGGAATATTTATCTTGACCAAATGAATATCACCAAACAGGCTATGTATAAAAGAAGTCGATTTGGCATTGGCTATCTTCCTCAAGATGAATCAATTTTTCGAAAATTAACTGTCGAAGATAATCTTAGGCTGGTGCTCGAAATGAGTAGCTTATCTAAAAATGAACAGCAATACAAAATAGATCAACTGTTAGAAGATTTATCAATCAACCATATTAGACTAAATAGTGGGGCAAATTTATCCGGTGGTGAGAGGCGAAGGGTTGAGATTGCGCGCACCTTAGCTATGGATCCAGATTTCATTTTGCTGGATGAGCCTTTTGCTGGCGTTGATCCGATTGCTGTGGAAGATATCCAGTCTATTGTTAGCTCCCTTAAAGAAAAAAATATTGGCGTGCTAATTACAGATCACAATGTAAGAGAAACGCTATCCATTACTGATAGATCCTACCTTTTATTTAATGGAAAAATTCTAAAATCAGGGACTTCAGAGTTTCTTGCAAATGATGATGAGGCAAAAAGATTATATCTTGGCGAAAGCTTTTCTTTATAATGGTGGAATTGAAACAAAAACAATCATTAAGTCATTCTTTGTCACCGCAACAAATTCTTCAAGCTCTAGTGTTGCAACTAAACTCGACGAATCTTGAACAAAAAGTTATAGATGAGCTTGAGAGCAACCCATTACTAGAACAGCCAGAATCTATGGAAGAAAATGAACCACTAGAATCAAAAGATGAAGTTGATTATGAAGATGACCCAGATGAATATGAACCTGGCAATATTTATAGTAATAACAGAAAGAATCAAGAAATTCCAATTGCTGAGCAGCTAGATTTTTTACAACACCTGTCTCAACAGTTAAATGAATTTAACTTATCAAATAAAGAGCAAAATATTGCCGAAGAAATCATCTGGAATTTAGATGAAAATGGATATCTCGCTGTAGATATTGTACTTATTTCAGATCGCATAGGAGTTTCTGAGGCCGACGTAGAGAAGATTTTATTTATGGTTCAAAAATTGAACCCCCCTGGAATTGGCGCGCGAAATTTACAGGAATGCTTAACTCTTCAGTTAGTAGGCAAAGATCGTGATTTGCATCGAAAAATTATTAATAATCATTTTGATGATTTTGTAAATCATAAATATGATAAGATCTTAAATTCTATAAAAATCGGAAAAGTAGAATTAAAGCAAATTATTGAAGATATAAAAAAACTGAATCCATATCCAGGTGAAGGAAAATTAAAATCACGAAATAATACGGTAATCCCTGATTTAATAGTTTCCAATGAAAGCGGCAAATGGAAAATTGTTATTAATGATTCATGGATAACCGGACTATCGTTGAATAAAAATTATTTAGGAACTTTAGAACAAAAAAGCGTTGCGGGAGATACGAAAAAATTCCTCAAACAGAAATTAGACTCTGCTACATGGCTCATTAAAGCTATAGAGCAGCGTCACAGCACATTAACTGCTGTGATGTCTGAGATAATTAATAATCAGCCAGATTTTTTTAATGGAGATATTTCTTTATTAAAACCAATGAAATTAAAAGACATTGCTAATAAATTAAAGCTGGATATTTCAACAATTAGTCGTTCCACAAGAAACAAATATGTTGATACTCCATATGGTATTTATGAGTTAAAATCATTTTTCTCAAATAAATACGATACAGTAAGTGGAGACCAAGTAAGTACGAAGCTAATAAAAAATTTGTTAAAAGAGTTAATTGATGATGAAGTAAAAGATGAACCATTGACCGATACTGATTTGGCAAATCAATTAAAATTAAAAGGCTATCCGTTAGCCAGAAGAACAGTTGCAAAATATAGAGAAGAATTAAAATTACCAGCCGCGCGCTTAAGGCGGCAAATAATAAATTAGAAAGGAAAATTATGGCTTATAAACGAATTATTATTGGAGATCAAGAGATCAAAGTTCCTAAGATTTCATTAGGAGCATTTCCGCTTGTGGGCATTCTACTGGTTTTATGGCTATTAAGTGGTATCTATATTGTAGGCCCTGACCAGGTAGGCGTTGTTCAGACGCTAGGAAAGTATTCAAGAGCGGCTCAATCTGGGCTCAATTATCATTTTCCATATCCATTTGAAAGAGTCAGCACTCCAAAGGTTACTGAGGTAAAAAGAATTGAAATTGGTTTCAGAACAGTTGGCAAAAATCAATACCAAACAATTAATAGGGAAAGTTTGATGTTAACAGGAGATGAAAACATTGTTGACGCTGAAATGATTGTTCAGTATCGTATCAAAGACCCTGTTGCTTATACTTTTAACTTTATTGAACCAGAGTTAACTGTTAGACAGGCCTCTGAGGCATCCTTAAGAACAGTTGTGGGACGTCATAATATAGATGAAGCTCTAACTTCTGGAAAATTTATGATTCAGGAGGAAGCAAAAGAATTAATTCAAAAAATCTTGGACAAATATAATACCGGAATTTTGGTTGTTGCGGTCCAACTGCAAGATGTTAGTCCTCCAGAACAAGTAATTTCTGCATTCAAGGATGTTGCTTCTGCAAAAGAAGATAAAAACAGGATGGTTAATCAAGCTGAAGGGTATCGAAATGATATCATACCAAAAGCCAGAGGTGAAGCGCAGGCAGAAATTAGAGAAGCAGAGGGCTATAAAAAGGCAAGAATTGCAAGAGCCGAAGGAGACGTATCAAAATTCAATGCAGTTTTAAAAGAATACAGGAAATCTAAAGCAGTAACTGAAACAAGACTGTATTTAGAAACTGCTGAGGAGATTTTATCGAATCGGGAAAAAATAATTGTTCCGGATGGAAAAGAGGGTAGTAATTTGATTAACCTTCTTAACCTTAAAGCAAAAGAGGGGAAGTAATCATGAAAAAAATATTTACATTTATATTGCCAGTTTTATTATTGGTTGGATTTAGTTCGATTTTTATCGTTGACGAGACCAATCAAGTTGTAATACTCCAGCTTGGTAAGCCCGTAAAAACAGTTACTAAGCCAGGAATTAATTTAAAACTTCCATTTCCTTTTCAAGAAAAAATTACCTTTGATGATCGACTATTAGAGTACGATTCTCCGCCTGAGGAAATTCTGAGCAAGGATAAAAAAACCCTGATTGTTGATAACTATGTTCGATGGAAAATAGTAGATCCCTTGCAATTTCTAAAAACAGTTCAAGCTGTTCCAATTGCGAAAAGCCGTATGGATGATATCGTTTATTCTGAATTAAGAAGAGAGCTAGGTACCCATGATATGGTTGAGATTATTACAGAGAATCGTGAAGAAATCATGGATGTTGTCACAAGAGCTAGCAACAAAGCTACCCTGTCCTATGGTATTAGTGTGGTAGATGTAAGAATACGACGCGTTGATTTGCCATCACAAAATGAAGAGTCTATTTATGCGCGTATGGAAGCTGAAAGGAAAAGACAGGCAAACAAATTTAGATCAGAAGGAGAAGAGGAAGCCCAAAAAATTAGAGCAGCAACAGACAGAGATAAAACAATCATCTTAGCTGATGCCTATAAAGAAGCTGAAAAAATCAGAGGTGAGGGAGACGCGAAAGCCGTTCAGATTTATGCTAGGTCTTATTCTGCTGATCCTAAATTTTATGAATTTGTTCGTACTCTTGATGCTTATAAGAAAGTTGTGGATGACAAGACCACCTTGGTGCTTCCATCAGGTTCAAAACTGTTTAAACTTTTAATGGATGGAAAATAAATTCAACAATGAAAAAAGATTTTATCCATGTAACAGATTTTGATCAGAAAGAGATTTATGAATTTTTAGATTTTGCTATTGATTTAAAAAAACGGGTGAATAATAATGATTACAAGCCTTTTTCTGGAAAATCTCTTGCGATGATTTTTGCAAAACCTTCAGCGCGAACTCGCGTATCTTTCGAGACGGGTTTTTATCGTCTGGGGGGACATGCGCTTTATCTAGGACCAAATGATATTGGTATTGGAAAAAGAGAAGCGGTTAAGGATATCGCAAGAGTTTTAAGTAGGTATAATGATATAATCATGGCACGGCTATTTGATCATAAACATATCATTGAACTAGCGCAGAATTCATCAGTACCTGTTATCAACGGCTTAACTGATTATAATCATCCCTGTCAAATAATGGCGGATATTTTGACAGTATACGAACACCTTAAAAATATTGATAATATCAAAATTGTTTATGTTGGAGATGGAAATAACATAGTTCACTCATGGCTAAGACTTGCTTCTATTATACCGTTGCATTTTACATGCTTGTGTCCTGAGGGCTATGAGCCCGACCAGGAAACAGTAAAATTAGCTAAGCAGTCATCAATTTCAACTATTGAGATTACTCATGATACAATTAATGGAGTTAATGGAGCTGATGTAATCTATACGGATGTTTGGGCTTCAATGGGACAAAAAGATGAAGCTGAATCACGATCTAAAATATTTAACAATTTTCAAGTTAATTCAAAAATGATGGAATCGACGAATAAAGACACTCTTTTTATGCACTGCTTGCCTGCAGAGAGAAAACGTGAAGTTACGGATGAAGTAATGGAGTGCTCAAATTCGATAGTTTTTGACCAAGCAGAGAATAGAATGCATGCACAAAATGCGCTAATGGTTAAGATCCTAAATAAAGCCTAGAAAAAATAAATGAGCAATCATGATTTAAAAACTGTAGCGAAAAATGTTCTTGTTGGAGAAGCTGAACAAATGATAAATGCAGCTGACCGAATTTCAGATAAGATGGAAAGGGTCTGCGAAATTATTACCAGCCATCCAGGAAAGATTGTAATTAGCGGTATGGGTAAGTCAGGGCTTATTGCTCAAAAAATTGCTGCGACCTTATGTAGTATTGGCAATAAAGCTGTTTTTCTTCATCCTGCTGAAGCTGTCCATGGAGATCTTGGTATTTATGCTCCTGGCGATCCAACTATTCTTATTTCTAAGAGTGGGGCAACGGATGAAATTGTTAGGTTAATTCCTATTTTAAAAGAATTTAATTCACCTTTAATTGGAATATTAGGGAATATGAATTCAGTTTTAACAAATGAAATGGATTTGGTATTAGATGCTTCGGTATCTAAGGAGGTTGATCCATTAGGAATCGTCCCTACTTCTAGTACAACATTGACACTCGCTATTGGAGACGCTCTAGCAGCTGTATTGATGACTCATAAAAATTTTAAAAGAGAAGATTTCGCCAAGCTTCATCCTGCAGGTGATCTCGGAAGACGTCTCAAGCTTAAAGTAAAGGATATTATGCAGCCTATTGATAAAGTTGCCGTAGTTAATAGCAATGATACTCTGCGTAGCGCTGTAATCAAAATGACCGAAAAGCCCCAAGGTGCAGCCGTGGTTTTAGGTAAGGAAAAAATACTAATGGGTATTATCACTGAAGGTGATTTACGACGATCATTAGCTCAAAACACTGATATAGATAATAGTAAAATCGATGAGGTAATGTCACGTGACCCTATTGCAATCAAGCTTGACTCTTCTTTATCAGAAGTTATCTCTTTAATGGAGAATAGAGAATCGCAAATTTCTGTATTGCCAGTTGTGGATAAATCTAATACCTGCCTTGGTCTTATAAGAATCCATGATATCTACCAAACGCAATTACTTTAAATTATTTATAAGACTCCCATCTTACTTCAAACGTCCTATAGGATATATTTTCATTACTAGTGGGTATTACTAATCTAAATTCGCTAATCGATCCAGGATCTAGAGAGGTTTTAGCTTTGATTCCTGTGTAGTACTTAGTGTTTTGACCAGAAATAAAAACCGAGTCTTGATATATAAGCTGAGTTGTGGGAGACCATAAGTTTGCAATAACTCTAACAAAATCCGCTCGCTTTGTACCGACGTTTTTAATTGTACCTACTATTTCTTCACGATCAGGGTATATATCTACGAATGGCTCATTGATCAATTCAACCTTAGCTGCTGGAGGTAGATCTTCACCTATATCAATAATCTTATCTTTTTCAATTGCAAGTTGCCCAATGCTAGTTTGAACCACTATCCCAAGATCATCCTCTTCAATAATCTCCCCATTTACTATAGTTCCATTTTGAAGCTCAATTCGATGTCTTAATTGAGGTATTTTGATTAGATTTAGTAGTTCTTCATTGATATTTGGCATTGCCCCTTTTCCTTCTTCGTAGACAGAAATAATCTTTTTTAAAGAGTCCACTTGTTGGCGCAGCATATCAATGCTTGATTTTATTTCAAAGAATGGTTCCCCTGAATCAAGTTTTTCAACAACTTTATTTTCAGGGTCTCTAATTGGCGGAAGAGGTTTGTTTGTCATTGATGAGTCAAATTCTTCTATGATCTCAACCTGGTTTATTGTATCAATGGAGGCTGGTATTTCAATAGTTGAATTTTGAAACGTATCAATAAAAGTAGAATCAGACTCTTGTATAACAATATCTAATGAATCTTTTGAATCAATTACCGTAGAGTCTATTTCTTGAGAAAATATTGTCCCAGCAAGAAGAAGATAAATAAATAAAAACTTAGTCATTTAAAACAGATGCCTGTTTATGAGCTTCAAATGTTCTTCTATGTATTTCTTGTTCAAATAAAGCATAAGCTCCAAGATTCTTTACAGTTTGAATAATTGCAGCATGTAATTTGTATTGATTATAATCCGATAAAATTGGCATTAAGGATGGAATGACGGATTGATCACTAATATCAGCTAATTTTTCTATAGCTTTAATTCTAATTTCTAGAGGATAGCCATCATTTTTTGCTATCTCAATTACAGCTTTTCTTATTTGAGGGTCATCAAACTCTCCAAGAGCTTCTAGAAGGGTATTCAAAATATTATAATATTGATCTTTGCCTGTTCGGTAGGTCTGCAAAAGCGCTAAAACTAAATTTTCTTCTTTTACCCCTCTCATTGTATTAAGAGCAAAATCTCTCACTTCCAGATTGGTTTCTGGGTCACCTAAAAGCTCAGCAAATGCACCTGCTACCTGAGAAGGATCTTTTTTCCCTAAGATCTCTAGTGCTCTATTACGAATTCCTAACTTCACAAATGGATCTCTAGAGATTTGCGTTAAAATAGGTACGACTTCATCAGTCCCCAATGCACCTAATGTTTCAGTTAAAAGTTTTTCAGTTCGATTAAAATTACTTCTACTCACCTCATAAAGGTCAAGAAGGGCCATGACTTGATCTTTGGTGCGAACTTTATTTAGATTTTTTACTAAAGAAAGCTCGAGCTCATTTGTTTTTTCCTCAACCTTATTCATAGCGCTAATCATAGCATCTGCGGCTCTAGGATCATCTCTAAATTGTGCCAATAATTCTATAGAGCCAATCATAAACGTAACATCAAGAGCCGCTGCATCCCCAACAGCTTCCGATAATGCATTTAATGCTGTGGGGTGTTGGGTTTCCGCTAATGCTACGCCCGCAGCCATTCTTACGTCATAAGGTTGATTAGTGTCATTATAGATTGCAATCATTTCTTCAAGGGCTTGCAGTTTTCCCTCACTAAAGGCAGTACTTAAATTCTCAATCAACTCATAAGAAATATCATCGTTAGACTTTTTTGTAGGAAGAAACCTTTTAATCGCTGAGCAGCCATCAAAGAAAAACAATGTAAATAAAAAGATAATGATCAGTTTACTTTTTTTCATCATTACCCCAATAATTTAGATTTAAATCTTGTCCATCATATATTGCATAAGAGAAAAAACTTAGCCAGTCACCAAGTATAACAAGTTTTCCTGGATTCATTATTAATTCATTTGCTTGATGATAATGACCAGAAATAAAATAATCACATCCATCATCAATAAATGGCTTTGCTTGGATTTTCATTTCATCTAAGATTCGTTGATTATATTGATCACTATGCTCATAATGTTTACCCTTTTTAGATACCCAGCTACCAAAGACATACCCTATTCTAGGATGGAGCGATCTGTAAAACCAAATAAATAAACGCGAACGAATAACTCTTCTCAATAGCCTATAGCTCCTATCCCATGATAGAAACCCATCTCCATGTGTGATATAAAATGTTTTTTCTCCAATTTTCATTTTTACATCATTACTATAAACTTTATCAAACAAAGTATCATGTATAAAATCCATAACCCAAAAGTCGTGATTTCCTAATACGTAGTGAACTTTGACTCCGGATTCTCTCAGCTTTAAAATTTGATAATAAAAAGGAGCATAAACTTTTGGTATTACATCTTTGTATTCAAAGTAAAAGTCAAACAAGTCTCCGTTGATTATAAGAGTGCCTCCTGTTTGTTTGACGTGATCAAGAAAGCTAAATAAGACTTTTTGTCTATTTACCTCAGATTCTGTTCTTTTTAACATCAAATGAATGTCGGATATAAAATATACTGGTAAATCCATACGTGTAAACTAATATTTTCCTTAGAGGACAGTCAATCATCAAAGAATAATAATATTTTGTAAATTATTTGCAATATTTCTGTATATCCTCGAAGTTCAGGGAACAAAAAATCTATATTTAGATTTACTATAATAATGAAAAGATTTCTATTTACTATTGTTTTTGCTATGAGCTGCTCTTTATATGCCCAATCTTTTGGTCAAAATAAAGTACAGTATAGAGAGTTTGACTGGAATTTTATTTCTTCAGCAAATTTTGATGTTTATTATTATGGAGATGAAGTCGAACTTGCAACCTTTACAATGAAAGCAGCAAATGAAGCTTATGAGCAAATAGGGAAACATTTACGATGGAACTTAAAAAAACGAGTTCCAATAATTGTATACCACTCACATAATGAATTTCAACAGAATAATGCTGTTGGTGTATATATGCAGGAGGGTATTGGTGGTGTAACTGAGCTATTTAAGAATCGCGTTGTCATTCCTTTTGAAGGAGATTATAAAGCATTTCGTCACGTTATTCACCATGAGCTTGTCCATGCAATGATTAATGATCTTATTTATGGAGGAAGAATGCAAAATGTTGCTAGTGGGCAAGTAACATGGAGTATGCCATTATGGGCAAACGAAGGATTAGCAGAATACCTTTCTTCAAATTGGGATACTGAAGCAGATATGATTATTCGGGATCTAGCAATAAATGAGCGCATTCCCACCATCAAAGAATTAGAATATTTCTTAGCCTATAAAGGGGGACAATCAGTTTGGAGGTTTATCGCTAAAAAATATGGCCGTGAAAAGATTGGTGAAGTTTTTCAATCTATGAAAAGATTGCGTAGCGCAGAAAAAGGATTTGAGAGTGCGATCGGAATGGATTTTGAAGAATTAACTGAGCAGTGGCATAAGTATATCAAAAAAGAATTTTACCCAGATGTAGCTGGTAGGGATGAGGTCAATGATATTGCAAAAAGACTTACAGATCACAAAAAGGAAAAAAATGTATACAATGTTTCACCATCAATCTCTCCAGATGGAGGTCAAATTGCATTTCTTACAAATAATTTAAGTTATTTTGATATTGATTTAATTGACGCTGTATCAGGTAAAAAAATAAAAAAATTAATCAAAGGAAGCAGATCATTAGATTTTGAAGAATTGAAATTTTTACAACCGGGCATTAGCTGGTCTCCTGATAGCAAACGAATTGTATTTGCAGCTAAATCTGGCTCTAGCGATGCTTTATATTTAGTTAATGTAGATTCTGGCGATAAAGAAAAAATTCCTTTTGAACTTGATGGCGTTTTTAGCGCATCATGGAGCCCCTCAGGAAATAAACTTGCTTTCATTGGTTATGAAAATGGTGCCAGCGATATTTATATATACGATCTTCAAACCAAACAACATTTCAATCTAACTAATGATATCTATTCTGATTCTGAGCCTAGTTGGAGCTCTGATGAAAGTCGCATAGCTTTTGTTTCAGATAGAGGAAAAAGTATTAAACGTAAGAATACGAATTCCGGGGACATGCTATCAATCGATTATGAAAATAAAAATATCTATGTCATTGATGTTAATACAAAAAATATCAATCAGATAACAAATTCAAATTTTGATGAAAACTATCCTGTATTTTCAAACACTAAAGATGCGCTATTTTATACTGCTGACTCTTCCGGCACTTGGAATCTTTTCCGCTATGATTTTAATAGCAAACAATCAGCAGTTGTCACAAACCTTCTAACCGGTATTTTTCAATTGAGTTTAAATAAATACGATGATACAATGGTCTTTTCAGGATATTCTAGCAGGGGATGGGATCTATACAGATTAAATAATCCTCTTGATTTAGAAAAAGCTGAAATAAAACCAACAAATTATTATAAAAATAAAAATACTGATAAAATAGAAGAGTTAGCAGATTTGCGAAAAGATAAATGGAGAGGAAGCGACTCTAATCAATCAGATTATTCTAGGCATATTTTTGCGTTAGAATATGAAACCTATAATAATAAGACTGTTCAAAATCAAACCACTAATAGAACTACCCCATCTCAAACAGAAACTGGCGATTACATACCGCAAGCATATAAAACTCAATTTAGCCTTGACGTTGCTCAAGGCCAATATGGCTACAATAATGTTTTTGGCCATCAAGGTTTATTAATTTTTTACTTTAGCGATCTTATGGGCGATCATCAAATTTCACTTGCTCTTGAATCACAAATTTCTCTCTCAAATAGCGATTATTATTTGAATTACGCTTATTTGAAGAATAGGACCAATTATTATTTTACTTTGTTTCATCAGGCTGATTTCTTTTTGACAGGTGGCTATTACAACCAATATGGATACCCTGTTGATTTAACAGCAAGAATGAGGCATTATGGTATATCGGGAATTGCATCTAGACCTTTAAATAAATTTAATCGAATAGATTTTGGTGTTGTAATGCATAATCTAGATTATAAGCTTTTTGCAATTGATCCTTACGAAACTAGCAATACTGTTGTCAGTAGCGATGGGTTTGTTGCTCTTAACCCAACACTAAGCTATGTTTTTGATAATTCGGTTTTTGGTTTTTTGGGTCCAATCGATGGATTTAGACAGAATACCACCTTTGAGCTTAGTCCAGCAATGGGCAAAAAAGGAATTTCCTTTCAAAAATTAAAGATTGATTTACGTAAGTATTTTATGTTGAATAGATATTATTCTTTTGCCGGTCGATTATTTTTTGGAAATAGTACAGGAAAAAATCCTCAGAAATATTTCCTTGGAGGTATGCAAAATTGGCTTTGGGGAACAGGCACTACTAATGGCGTAGATGATGGATTGACACAAGAATGGCGTTGGAGAAATGTAATATTAGATAGTCAAAATGAGTCTTTATTACAAGATATTTACTTTTCAGAATTTGCTTACCCTTTAAGAGGGGCACGTTTTTCTGAGAGAGTTGGAAAAAATGTAATTTTAACTAATTTAGAATTTAGATTTCCTTTAATTCAATATTTACAGATAGGTTTTCCATTTCCAATGACTATTGGAAATATTTTGGGTCATATATTTATGGATGTAGGAGCAGCGTGGGATGATTCGCGTGAATTTACAAACTATTCTCTTCTTCAATCAAAGTATGGAAACAATTTATCAAATGATTTTTCACCATGGGTACGTACGATTGGATATGGAATCAAAATTCCCATCTTTTTGCCTTGGAGAATTGAGGCAGCATACGATTGGACTGAATCGGGTCTATCTAAACCTCAATGGTATGTTTCTTTAGGATATGATTGGTAGTTTTATTGATTTAATTCTATTTACCTTCCTTATAACAAAACAAATTCTCTCACAATAATATGGTAAATAAATCTAAAACCGTATATCTATGCTCTGCTTGTGGCCAGGACTTTCCAAAATGGAATGGTCAATGCCCTTCTTGTCAAGAATGGGGAACATTAAGTGAGTACAAAGTTTCAAAAAAACAAAAAAAGAATCTTAATGGAAAGAAAAAGGATACCCATTTACTTGAAGATATTCTACATAAAGACGAAGCGCAGAGGATATCAACTGGCATAGAAGAAGTGGATCGCGTTCTAGGTGGAGGAGTGTTGAGCGGTTCAATGATTTTATTGGGAGGTAGTCCTGGAATTGGAAAATCTACACTTGCACTTCAAATATTATCTCCATTTAATCAAAATGTCCTGTACGCTTCTGCAGAAGAAAGTGAAGACCAAATTGCCCTAAGAGCTAAGCGTCTTAAAGTTCTTTCATCTAATATACATTTATCTTCAGAAAATCGAATTGATGAAATATTAAATCATGTAACTTTATTAAAACCTGAGCTTTTGATAATTGATTCAATTCAAACTATTTTTAGCGAAAACATAGATCCGCTTCCAGGGTCTGTATCACAAATCAGAGAGTGTGGACAAAAATTGCTACAATTAGCTAAGGATGAAAAGATTGCAATCTTAGTTATTGGCCATGTAACAAAGGAAGGCGTTATTGCTGGACCAAAAATGTTGGAGCATATGGTTGATACTGTTTTGTACTTAGAAGGCGATGAGCGCCACGATCATAGAATACTGCGATCTGTAAAAAATCGATTTGGGACGACCAACGAAGTTGGGATTTTTCAGATGACAACTAATGGATTAGATGAGGTAAAGAA
>Ga0208764_10000078_pt1 | contig 48991 bp, 45 predicted proteins | sample ETNtaG_18_FD_185762 | JGI IMG/M metagenome (GOLD analysis project Ga0208764, IMG submission 185762) | Marine microbial and viral communities from oxygen minimum zone, Eastern Pacific Ocean - ETNP201302SV91 (SPAdes) (version 2) | ecosystem: Environmental > Aquatic > Marine > Oceanic ... | reverse complement strand
AAGAGTTTAGCTAGCGTATCCATTGATAGAAGCCCGAGTGGCGGAACGGCATACGCAGAGGACTTAAAATCCTTGGATTGAAAAATCATGTGGGTTCGACTCCCACCTCGGGCACTCAGATTAATTTCAGCAGGTGAGGAAATTATGACAGAAATAAATGGTGAAGTTTCACAAGGTTACGAAGCGGTAGCTGAAGCATTTTCAAATAATTTTGAACAATTCGAAGAAATAGGAGCAGCTTTTTGCCTTTATGTGGAAGGTGAAAGTGTCGTGGACGTTTGGGGAGGAGTTGCTGATGTCAATTCTGGACGCTCTTGGGAGCGTGACACTTTACAACTCCATTTCTCAACCACCAAAGGCTTAGCTGCGATTTGCGCAGCAATGCTCTACGAGCGAGGAGATCTTGATTACGAAAAACCAGTTTCACATTACTGGCCCGAATTCGCTCAAGGAGGAAAAGAGAATATAACAGTCGCCCAGTGCATGAATCACCAAGCTGGACTTGCTTCAGTCGATACTGAGCTTACGTTAGACGAGATATGTGAAAAAGAACCTGTTCTAAGAGCACTGGAAGAGCAGGTTCCACTATGGGAACCAGGCAGCAGCAACGGTTATCACGCTCTTACTTATGGTTGGATCGTAGGCGAAATAATCAAAAGAATAGATGGAAGACCTATAGGCAAATTTTTTGACGAGGAGGTCGTAAAACCATTGGGCGTTGACTCTTTCATTGGCTTACCAGAATCACAAGAACACAGGGTTGCGCCTATAGTCGAGGCTTCTGCAGTGGATGACCCGATGGTTCAAGAGCTGGTTGATTCAATAATTGGAACTGGAACTCTCGGCTGGCGCGCTTTGACTTTGGACGGAGCAATGCTTAAAGGAGATGCATATGACCCTTTCAACCCGAACGCACTTGAAAGTTTTAACAGCAGAAAAGTTCACGCAGCCGAAATACCAGCAGCAGGTGGCATAAGTGAAGCACGCGCATTGGCTCGTATCTACGCAGCCTGTGTAGGAGAGGTTGATGGTGTAAGACTTATTAACGATGAAACAGTTATGAAAACAAAAGAAGAAAGTTCGCGAGGTCCTGACCTTGTGCTAGTTCTCGATTCAGGTTGGGGGATGGGATTCATGAGATCTTTGGAAAGTAGCCCGATGCTCACGGAAGAATCTTTTGGCCACTCAGGAGCAGGAGGCTCTCTAGCATTTGGAGATTTAGATCATCAGGTCGGTTTTGGTTATGTCATGAACCAAATGGGCACATCAGTAATGGGGGACCCTCGAACAGCATCACTGATTGCAGCTATACGTTCCTGTCTGTAGTTTTCAGAGGCTATAAACGATAGAAGCTGTCCCATTGAACATTGCTAGTTTTTCAGAATCTGAAAAGTGTGAAACCATTTTCTTAAAAGCGTTGTACAGAACGTGGTAAGAGATAGAAAGTCTGTCAACAGGGAAGTTGCTTTCAAACATGCACCTGTTGGGTCCAAAACATTCAATAGTGTGTTCGTAGTAGCGTTTCTGTGCTTCCACTAACTGATCAGATGTCGGAGGTCGGTCTTCAAGGTGCCAGTTGAATCCGTTATCTGGCATCGATAAACCCCCTAGTTTGGCGTACACATTAGGCAAAGTTGAAATTTCAGCAATGTCTGAACACCATTGTTCAAAAATTTCTTCTCGTTCGTTTTCGTATGGACCTACACCTAGTGGTGTTCCGAAATGGTCAAGAATTATTGTCGTCTCAGGTGCTGAAGCAGCTACTTCAAAAAATTCTTTGTTCTGATAGTGGTAATGCCAGCTTTCATATGTGAATCCCAGACGTCCCAGAGTGCGGACACCTTCTTGAAAATTTTCGTTTTCATAAAGACCCGCAGGAGCGCGTCCAAGAATAGTCATATGCTCTGGATGTTTAGGATGTGCCAAAGCATGCCTGATGCCGCGAAACAATCCTCGACCTGCTACTTCGTGAGCTTCGAGAACTTCTTCAACACTTGCACCCAGTGTTAGGTCTGCATGAGCGACTATCCCAGCAATTAAAGGTTTAGCTTGCTCCTTTGATTTTTCAGCTATTTCAGCTACAAATTCTGTTTCCCCAACAGATTTGAGATGGTCAGGCCCAGTATCTCGATATGAGGCACTGCATTCAACGAAAACGGTTTTGACGATGTTATGTCCGGATTGGGTGTCATTTTGCAAATTTTCCAACAGGTAATCGAGTCCAGGGATCTTCCACAGATGATGATGAGGGTCAACAATAGGAATATCAGGTTCCAAAACTTCTTCGTGAATCAGGTCATACCACTCAGGACCGGGGGGAGTAAAACGACTTGTTGACATCTTAAATTATGTTGATTGACCCGATTAAAGGAAGAAGATATTCAGTATCGCCTTCGAGTGTACAGTGCTCTTCCCATGAGGACCTGTGTGTTGCCCATGATATGAAATCATGACTTTCAGAAGTGATACTTGCAGAAGTCTTTTGTCCAGAATTCTCATCTATTGCAATCAGGTCCTTTCTTTCAGAGTTATGCAAAATCCACTCTCCTCCGCCTGGTCCAGTCAATCTAAGAAGTATTGGCTCTTCGAGAGAATCTAAATCTTTTGAACACATCTGCGGCAACCCTGCGATCATCCACTCGATACCAGGAGCGAGCCTCAGGTCATCTGCTGGCGGTAGATCTCGTTTGATCGGACCACCAGGAGAAGTCATATCGTGTCTTAGATGACAGTAATGATCGAAACAAAAAGCATATGGCAACCATTTAAGTTGGTACGTACCCAGATCAGATAACTGCTGCTCCACAGAGGCAGTCGGTTCTTCAAGCAAACTTGAAAAGACATTCAAAGCGGGTTCAAAATATTTGTAATACTCTTCGACAAGTTCTCCAGGTGTCCAATCTTTACGAGGAGTGACGAGTGCTTCCATTGCTTGTTCAGCATCAAGTTCTCCCTGTTCATCTGATGGCGGATCAGGGTCTGCAAACTGTTTCAAGTTGCTCGTAACATGTGCAAATACATCTTGAACACGCCATCCCTCACAAGCACTAGACATTTTCCATTCCTCTTCTGTAAGAGTGTTGAAAAATTCCTGCAAATCATTATGGTTTGCTCGTAGAGCGTCAATTACATTTATTGATGGTCTCTCTTTAGGATTCATATAAATAATGACGATAGGTGATAGAGGATACATACCACGAACGGAAGGCATAGAATTTAATTTCTAGGAGTAAATGAATGACAATTTTGATTGACAATCCACCAACTATCGCCTGGACAGGCGAAACGATAGAAATAATTGATCAAACATTATTGCCGGCTGAATTGAAAGTAATCACTCTTAACACTGTCGATGGAGTGATCGATGCTATCAAGAGGCTAGCTATCCGAGGTGCTCCTGCTATAGGCGCATGTGGAGCTTATGGAATGGTTATCGCTATCGATCATACTTCCACTGATGAACTAGACAAGCTTGTTAGTGAAATGAAAGAGGCCGCAGAAAAGATAGGGAATACTAGACCTACAGCCGTGAATCTTTCATATGCAGTTAAGCGTGTCTTTGATGCTGCAGTAAGTGGAAAATCAAAAGAAGAAATTCGGGAACTGGCATTGATTGAAGCAAACAAGATTTTCGCAGAAGATCGCGACGCTTGCGATGCGATAGGTCGATACGGAGCAGAAGAACTTGCTACTTATAAGACTCTAATGACTCATTGCAATGCTGGGCGTCTCGCCACAACAGGTATTGGTACAGCCTTGGGGGTCATATATGGGAAGGCATTAGCTGGGCAAGCAGTTGAGGTTTTCGCTGCCGAAACCCGACCTCTGCTTCAAGGAGCACGGCTTACTGCTTGGGAACTTTCTAAAGCGGGAATCCCTGTAACAGTTATACCTGATTCATCCGCATGTTCTCTCATGGCATCAGGAATTGTTGATGCAGTAGTTGTAGGAGCGGACCGCATAGCCACAAACGGAGATGCAGCTAACAAGATAGGTACTTTCGCACACGCAGTTTCTGCTCGTAATGCCGGCATTCCTTTTTATGTCGCCGCTCCGACCACTACTTTCGATCCGGATACATCAAACGGTCAAGATATAAAAATTGAACAGAGAGATCCTAACGAAGTGCGTGGAATAGAAAAGGTGAATGTCCCTAATGAAGGAGTTGAGGTATGGAATCCAGCTTTTGATGTAACTCCAGCAGAATTTATTACTGGAATAATTACCGAATACGGAGTTATCAGAAGCGACTATTGCGAATCGATAGAAGACTTACTATCGAAAGCATCTTTGTAGGGTAAATGTGATGGAAGAATCTAAAAAAACCACTGCACAAAGCCCTAACGATCCAGTTGAGGCATGCGCCCACTTCAGCAGACTTATTGGTGGTGACACGAACTTGGTCTTACACGGCGGCGGAAATTCCTCAGTTAAGGCTTCACGGCCCGACATAACTGGTCAAGACCGCGACGCCATATATGTAAAAGGTTCAGGATGGGATATGGGAAGCCTCGAGGTACCAGGCTTAACACCTCTGGATCTTCCCAGACTTAAAGAACTTCTAGAGCTCGGAGAGTTAAGTGATGTAGACATGATGCGCGAGTTGTCTGCGGCGAAATTAGACCCAGGATCCCCAAATCCTTCAGTCGAGACATTACTTCATGCATTTATTCCTTATAGAGCCGTGCAGCATTCACACGCGGATGTAATTGTTACTCTTACAAATCTGGCAGGCATGAACGCTCCTGATGAAGTTGTAAGAGACATATTTGGCGACGAAGTGATTGTTATCCCATACGTTATGCCTGGGTTCGATTTAGCTCAAGAAGTCAGAGAAAACTGGGTATCACAATTTCATGATGGCACGCGAGGCATGGTCCTTTTGAATCATGGTCTTTTTACTTTTGGAGATGACTCACAAACCGCTTATGAAATGCATATGAAATTGATTAAGAAAGCCGAAACATGGTTAGAGAAAGAAGCGCCTGTTGCCTCTCAAAAAGAAAATTCATTACCATCGGAAATTCTCCTAACTGATTTAGCACGATTGCGTTATCAGATGTCGAATACAGCTGGGAAACCAATGATCGTTAGAAGACATACGGATAGCGAAGTAGCAGGCTTTGTGCAACGCGACGATTACGAAGATCTCGCTCGTAGAGGACCCCTGACACCTGACCATATCATTAGAACAAAACGTTTCCCGATGGTGGGTGCAAGTCAAGACTCGTTAGATCTCTATGTGCAGGAGTATGAATCTTATGTGGAAGAATTTCGTCACAGGGTTAGAACCGAATTTACAGAAATAGACCCCGCTCCGCGAATAGTCCTCGACCCTGAAATTGGAATGCTTACAGCAGGTTTTACAGCAAAAGATGCACAAATAGCAGCTGACATTTATCATCACACAATCCCTGTTCTGTGCAGATCGGAGGATCATCTTGGCGGTTATAAAGCACTTTCTGCAGAAGAACTGTTTGACGTTGAGTACTGGGACTTAGAACAGGCCAAATTGCGTAAATCCGGCAAACCTCCTGAACTAAGTGGGACAGTGTCACTTGTTACAGGTGCAGCTTCTGGAATCGGTAAGTCTTGTGCTGAAGAACTTAAACGACTAGGAAGCGCAGTCATCGGTGTTGATTTAAACCCTGAGGTCAACAAAGTTTTCGTCGGTGACGACTGGGTAGGGATAGAAGCTGATGTCACAAAAGCTGAAGAGGTTGATGAGGCAATCAAGAGAGGTGTCGAGAGATTCGGTGGTCTAGACATTGCAGTAGTAGCAGCGGGCATTTTCGGAAATTCAGCAGCTATTGAAGACCTTGACTCAGAAGAATGGCGAAGAGTCATGTCCGTTAATGTCGATTCGGTGCAGTCACTATTTGGAAGTATTGGTCCTTTACTGGCTTTATCGCCAATAGGAGGAAGAGTCGCAGTAATAGGTTCTAAAAATGTGCCAGCTCCAGGTAAAGGAGCAGCTGCATATTCAGCCTCGAAAGCCGCCTTGCAACAATTATGCAGAGTAGCAGCTTTAGAATGGGCGCCTAAAAAAACACGGGTAAATATGGTTCATCCGGATGCAGTTTTTGACACAGGTTTATGGAGCGAAGAGCTTATTGCGGAAAGAGCTTCAAGTTACGGAATCAGCCCTGAAGAGTACAAGAAAAGAAACCTTCTTTCAGTTGAAGTCACGTCAAAAGCAGTCGCACGTTCAGCGATTTCACTTTGCACCGATGATTTTTCCACAACAACTGGAGCTTCTGTTCCTACTGATGGAGGAAGCGACAGAGTTATCTAAAAATAAAATTTGTGGGGGGGTGCGCGAAACTGTCACACCCATGAACCTATGCTTTAGTTATGAGGTCAAATATAGTCAAGTTTCTACTCGGCGGAATTTCCTTGCTCATTATCAGCGCGTGCGGAGGTGGAGACGAAGAGCCTGTTCTAGTGCCAGCTACCATAGCTCCGACTACAACTATTATGGACCTGTCGACCACGGTCCCTATGACAACAACCTCTTATGCGACACCATCAACCATTGTGCCAGTTGTCATCGAAACTACGACAACAACGATCGTAGTTGAGCCGGAGGAAACAGAACCTGAACCAGTTGAATCAGTAACGGTGACTGCAGGAGATTCCTTATCAGAGATTGCAAAAGCTAACGGAACTACAGCCGAAAAACTTGCGAGAATTAACGGCATATGCAATGTGAACTCAATTTATGTGGGACAAGTAATACTCCTCAATGACCCCGAGCAAGAAGTTGAGACGGACACAACAGAAGAATCTCTTAGGACCGTCATTGTTGAGACAGGAGATTCGCTGTCAAAAATAGCAAAGAGAGAAGGTGTTACGGTCGATGAAATTATGTCCATGAATAACATCAGCGACCCCAATCTACTTTTCGTAGGACAAAAATTAACAATAAGCGGCCAAGCCTCCCCTGAACCACAAGAAGAAGACCCAGTTTGTTAATTGAAAAGTAAGGCTCCTATCTATTAAACCTCTAAGTTTATTAGGTGACTGTTAATCTTTCTGAATTTGATCAGAGTTGTTTGGACGGACAAGAAGGTCCTGCTGCGGCTTCTGCAATGAGAGTAATAGTGCGCTTAGCCGAAGCAATGAAAGCCACAGAGCTTCTAGATGTAACTTCAGCACATATTGATTCATGTCTTTATCACGGACCAGCAGTTTTAGATTTTGCAAAATGGTTAGAAGATCAAGGAGCCAAAGTAATAATTCCCACAACTTTGAATGTTTCCTCACTTGACCTGATACATCCGGACTTATATCGAGGGGATGAAGATTGGGGTATACAGGCAAGAATGTTAATGGACTGTTACGAACGAATGGGGTGTAAACCGACTTGGACATGCGCTCCTTACCAACTAGAAGAGAGACCCAAGTTCGGAGAACAGATAGCTTGGGCTGAGTCCAATGCAATAGTTTTCGCAAATTCTGTTTTAGGCGCCCGAACGCACAGATATGGAGATTTTATTGATATCTGTGCAGCAATTTGTGGCAGAGCGCCAGCAGCTGGACTTCATTTAGATGAGAATCGTAAAGGCGATATTTTGTTCCGTGTCGATGGATTGAACGAATCACTACTTGATCGTGATGTTTTTTATCCGGTTTTGGGTCATCTGATAGGTAAAAATTCAGGTAATGGTATTCCTGTTATTCAAGGTTTACCCAACGGAGTAAGTGAAGACCGTCTGAAAGCACTGGGAGCTGCAGCCGCGTCATCTGGATCAGTAGGCATGTTCCATGCAGTGGGGAGTACTCCTGAAGCATCAACTACTGAAGAAGCATTCTTAGGGTTAGATCCAACTGATGTGATAGATGTGACATCAGAAAAAATAATTGCAGCACGAGACCAGTTGAGCACTGCATCAGACTCAAAAATAGGAGCAGTAAGTCTTGGCACACCTCATTACTCTGTTCAAGAAATAAAGAAACTTTTCGAACTTTTTGATAGCGAATCTGTTAATCCGGAAGTCAACTTTTACGTATCTACAGGCAGAGACGTTCTAACGGAAGCTTCTTTACGAGGTTTCATAAAACCTTTGGAAGATGCAGGAGTTATTTTCGTTACAGATACGTGCACCTACATAACGCCCATTATGGAAGCTGTGACTCTCCCAGTTATGACTGATTCAGCTAAATGGGCGTATTACGCTCCTGGCAATTTAGGGGTCAAAGTTATTTTTGGAGCTGTTGAAGATTGTGTAGCTTCAGGCATTTCAGGAGATTTATCTATTGACAATAAAATTTGGATTGATGGTTAACTTATGATTTTTTTAGTTGCTGGAAAAGCAAACGGAGAAGTTTTAAAACTGGATGAACCACTTAGTTTTTGGGGAGGAGTTGATCCCGAAACAGGCGAGATTACTGATTTGAGACACCCACAAGGTGGCATGTCAGTAAAAGGAAAAGTTTTAATGATGCCTTTCGGAAGAGGATCGAGCAGCGGAAGCTCAGTCATAGCAGAAGGAATACGTTCAGGTTCCGGTCCCGCTGGAATAATAATGATGGAAGCAGATGAAATAATAGCTCTGGGTTCAATTGTTGCTGACGAAATTTATGGAAAAGCCATGCCAGTTATTGTTGTCGAAAAAAGTGAATATGAAAAATATTCAACAGGAGATCTGGTAGTCATCGCAGAAGATGGAATCGCTCTAAGTTGACTCGTCGTCAGAAATCCAATCTTCTATAGTGACTCCCAATCCGTCAGCGAGTCTGTTTACGTAAGCGTAATAGGCCGTTACTTCAACAATGTCGAGAATATCTCGGTCGCTAAAACCCACTTCACGAAGTTTGTTAATGTCTGTAATTTCCATGTTTCTAGGTTCATTCGTAAGTTTCAGCGCAAAACTCAACATAGTTTTACGAGAATCTGACAATTCGGAAGTCGTCCAATCTTCCTCAATTCGTTCCAGAAGGTTGTCGTCTTTTAGCAGATTACGCAGACCGCGCTTGTGATGAAATACTCAATAGTGGCAATGGTTTTCCAAACTAACTACGAATGCTATTAGCTCTCTTTCAACTTTTCTTAAAGAAGCAGTTCCAGACATAGCAGATGAATAAACGGCATTGTGTGCCTCTAGGCTTCTGGGATTGATGGAATGGACCGCCATGATGTGATCCACACGGCCGTTTTCTTGATCTTTGACTTTCTCAAGTGAATCTCTCAGAGAACTGTCTTCAGCCCAATCTGCTTGTGGAACGATCTCTATCCAAGCCGGATCCTTCATCACGCAATTCCTTTGCACGCATATTTTTTTAAATTGTCATATAAGACAGAAGCTTCCTTTAGAACAGGTAAAAATTTTTCAGGCAGTGACTCTCTGCTAGGTTCTTTGTTCGAAAAACCAGATGATTCGTGAGTGTTTTTGTACCAGTGTTTAGCCCAAACACCATCTTCAGGTTTTGCTCCAGGCTCCCAATAAAGCATCGAATCATCAAAATCAATTTCAATATGTTGGCACAATTCTTTCAAAATTGCCTCTGGATTCATAAGTAAGTCAGACGAGTCGACAACTACCGGATCCTCACCGGATTCCAAGATTTTGTTCAAGAGAAAATTTTGAATATCTAAACCTATATCTGAGACTTTAAGGTCAGGAACATTTTTTGCATGTGAACGAATTACCAAGCTTGGTTCCCTTATTAGCAAGATATTTGAACAGCTATCTAAAAATGAAAGATCTATTTCTACTAGGTGGTGACACATTTGTTTAAAGAAAACAACTGGAGTTTCGTAGGGGCCCTTTATGACATTTTGAACGACTTGTTCTGAAAATTGATCCTGCGAATTGAGAACTTCTTGGTATCCCGGATGTTCACGTTCGCTCACCCTCAAATAGTGAGCGTAAAAAGGTTCATCGACTACGGTCGTATCTGCACGCTCCCTGAATGAGTACATTAAAGCCGTTGAAATATTTCTAGGCCCTGACCAACAGTTGATTCGTAAAGTCATTTCGACACTTCGGCGTTAACAACTTCCTTGTACAGGTCCTGCAAAAGCATAGTTGTCTTTCCTATTCTTCCGTCAGCGATCTTTCTTCCATCAACTTGTGTAACAGGCGTTAAGCCACCGAAAGTTCCTGTAACGAATGCCTCATTCGCAGAATATACATCTGTCAAAGAAAAAGGTTTTTCGAAGGCTTTCATTCCGTTGTTTCTAGCGATTTCAATAATGAGCTCTCTCGTTATGCCGTTGAGGCAATATTCCCCAGTAGAGGTCCAAACTTCTTCGTTTTTAATTATGAAAAAATTCGTAGCATTACATGTAGCGACCGAGCCAGTGGGGTCAAGCATTAAAGCTTCATCAGCTCCTGCTTCGATGGCTTGTATGAGGGCTATCACCTCGTGGAGTTTCGAATGACAATTCAACCTTTGATCGAGTGTGTCAGGTGGGGGACGGCGAACGGTCACTGTAAACAGCGTGATGCCTTCCTGGCTTATAGAAGGGTCAGCGACTTTATGTTCAGCGATTATCACGATATTAGGACCACCTATAACATTTGAAGGATGTTGAGAAGGTGTCTTTTTGTTACCTCTAGTAATCATTATGCGAACATGCACATCATCAGTCATTTCATTAATTTCAACAGTTTCAAGTAGAGCATTAACCAACTCTTCTTTATTTAATCCAATATCCAAATGAATTGCCGAAGCGCCAGCAAAGAGTCTGTCTAGGTGTTTATCTAAAAAGGCAAATTTTCCATTGTGAAGCCTTAAACCCTCCCAAATTCCATCACCAACTAGGAAACCACTGTCAAACACTGAAATTTGCGCGTTCTCTCTGCTGTGAAACTCTCCATTGATATAAATTTTCACATTTTCATTTCGCGGATCTACTATTGCTGAATGAGTACTTTTAGCCATGACTGGTCAGCGTACCTCCCTAAACTGCTACGGTGCTTATAAGTTTAAAAAACGAAACACCCTTAGATCAAAGATAGCGTTTTATTTCGATCTGTTCACAGGGTAAATGAAGGGGAGGAAAAGTGGCTGACGGAGAAACAATAATTTCTCTAGAAAACGTTTTTAAAATATTTGGGCCCAATCCTCGAGGTAGAGCCTTTGATTTAGCAAAATCTGGTGTTCATAAAGACGACGTTCAAAAGCAATCCGGACACGTTGTAGGTTTGACCGACGTTTCCTTCTCTGTAAACAAAGGCGAAATATTTGTGGTTATGGGCTTATCAGGCTCTGGTAAATCAACCGCAATACGTACAGTAAATAAACTTCACGACGTTACAAGTGGAAAAGTGATTGTAGAAGGTACTGATGTGCAGGAATTGAGTGGATCTGCACTACAGGAATTTCGACGTGAAAAAATGGGAATGGTCTTCCAGCATTTCGCTCTATTTCCTCATAGAAACGTAATTGATAACACGGGTTATGGGCTAAAAGTGCAAGGCGTGGATAAAAAACGACGTAATGAAGCAGCGATGAAGGCTCTTTCACTTGTGGGTCTAGAAGCATATGCATTAAACGCCACAAGAGAACTTTCTGGTGGAATGCAGCAACGGGTGGGTCTAGCGCGTGCTTTATGTAGCGATCCAGACATACTTCTCATGGACGAAGCATTTAGTGCTCTGGATCCGCTAATACGTCGTCAAATGCAGGATGAGCTTATGTTAATTCAGAGTGAACTCCATAAAACAATCTTGTTTATTACTCATGATTTGAATGAAGCTTTAAGAATAGGTGATCGAGTCTGCATACTAAGAGACGGTTATGTAGTTCAAATTGGCACCGCAGAAGAAATTCTTACTCAACCTGCTGACGCTTATGTGGCTGAGTTTGTTCAGGACGTGGACCAAGGAAGAGTGATTGATGTCGAATCGGTTATGGAACCGCCAGCAATAGTAGATTCCAACTCAACTCTTGTAGAAGCTGTTAATTCACTTGGTGGACGTCAAGGAGGGTTTTGTGTTGATCAGGACGGAAAGCCCGTATCTCTTTTGCACTTAGTAGATGCAAGTTCTGCTTTAGCCCAAGGTTCAACCGATCTAAAAGATGTACTCAGAACTGATTTCGAAAGCACTACAGCGGAAGCTACATTTAGCACAAACTATGCGGCTGCCGGAAGAGGATTACCAATTGCAGTCATTGATGAAGCAGGACGTTTAATAGGCGAACTCGAACCTCGTGAAATTATGGAAGAAATGGGGCGTGTGGAGCAACTAATTGATGGGTTCGACAGGGAGGTATTCCTATGATGCAAATTTTAGGACAAATACGTTTCGAGAAAGCAGGCACTGAAGAATCAGTAAGCATATTTGATACTGCCATCCTGGATGAGTGGAGAATTCCTTTCGGTTATTGGTTTGACCAGATGGTTGATTGGATGGATCTGAACGCAGCATGGGTCTTGGACTCAATTAAATGGCCTTTTGATTTTTTACTTGATAATTTTGTCAATTCCTTTTTACTTACAGTTCCTTGGTTCTGGGTAGTTCTTTTCACAGTTGTTTTTGGGGTCCTTTTCCGTACTCCTAGAGTCGGAATCCAATCAGGTTTCGCACTTGCACTATGTGGATTACTCGGACAGGCATATTGGCTAGACACTATGAGAACTGTCGGAATGGTTATAGTTTCCGTTGCTCTTTGCGCTCTTATTGGAATTCCATTAGGTGTACTTTGTGCACGACAAGACGGAGTGTGGAACGTAGTGAGACCAGTAATGGATGCTATGCAAGTCATACACTCATTTACTTACATGGTTCCTTTCGTGTTTTTCTTCAGTATCGGTGTCGTTCCCGCAACTATGGTGACAATGATTTATGCTCTACCTCCATTAGTACGTTTGACCAATCTAGGAATCAGACAAGTACCCGAAGATGTCGTTGAGGCAAGCCGCGCGTATGGAGCTCCTGAATCAAGGGTTTTGATTGATGTTCAACTTCCATTAGCGAGACCAGCGATCATGACAGGATTAAATCAATGTCTAATGTTGTCAATAGCAATGGTTGGTATCGCAGCGATTATGGGTGCGTCAGGACTAGGACTTCAGGTATTCAGGGCGGTTCAAAACCTTGATGTTGGCCTAGGGTTCTCGGCAGGTTTCGCTTTATTCCTAGTCTCGGTTGTACTCGATCGACTCTCACAACCTGAAGGTGATAATCGCCGACTCTTTGAGCGTATTACAGGAGCTGTAAGGGCACGTAGAAGTACAGATGAAGAGATATTGAGCGAGTTAGCCGAAAGAGGTAAAGATAAACAAACAACAGAAGTCGAATGGAATACTCCTGCAACACCAAATGAACGTAAAGGCCTATTTGTCGCTGGTGTAGGAGGGTTTGTCGCCTTAGTCTCATTGTTCTTAACCTGGGGTAGTGATGCAGGTTTGATCGCCGGACATTCTCGTGCAGCCGATCTTGATCTTGCCGGTCAATCATTTAATGGATTTGCCGCCTCTGGAGGAAACTGGTTTGGATTTTTTGTTTTCGGTGCAGCCTGTTTCATTATTGCTGCAGCGATCACAACTATCAGAAACCCAGGCTCAATATCTAAATTGATGGGCGCTCACGGTTCAGCAATAGCCTCTTTTATAATTCTGATATCTTCTCTGACATACCTGATTGCAAACACGGCACAAGAAACAGTTAACTACTCTCATGGTGTAGGACTTTTTGTGTCAATAGCGGGAGGAGCCATAGGTGTTTTAGGTTCGCTTTTCGCCGTGCAAACAGCCCCACTATCGCCACACAGGCCGTTAACAGTCTCTATCGCATGGGGCCGAGTACTGGCTGGTGTAACAGCTCTTCTTCTAGTGTTGATAGGTTCGATTTCCGGATGGACCTTCGATGAACGAGGAGCTACGGATTTACCACCAGAAGCTCAAGCAGAAATTAATGTTCTTCGTGAAGAAGTCGAATTGTCACCCGCTCTAGTTGCGATCAACAATTCGAAGATCAGCTCCCTGATCAACAAGTACCGCATGACCGTGGAGACTATCAATGATGGTATAACTCCAAATGGTGCGGGGCTTTCATATTTGGCGATACCACTTGTGATAATTGGTCTTCTGACCTTACTGCCGGCGGTTGGAGTTTTTGGTTTCAATGAGCATCTGCGATGGCGATGGAGCGTAATCACTGCAGGCATAGGGGCAGGTATATCTATAATTGGACTTGGATGGATAATAAGTTTGGCTAGAGTTTCAGATCTGCAAATAGTCACAGGAGCAGGAGCTTTCTTGACTGCTCTAGGTGGGGCGGCTTTAGCATTGTCATCACGTTCAATTTTGAACGAATTTAACAGAAAAAAAGTATACGAAGACCCAAACATCGGGCAGAATGTTTAATCTGAATCTTTAAGAGGCAAGAATGTCAGAGATAGTGAAAAAAAGATCCAAATCACGCGTATCGGGCGTAGACAAATTTTTAAGTTTTATTCGCGTCTTTATGGCAACATTAATAGTTCTGGGAGTTGTTGCGTTCATTGCACAACAAATCTGGCCAGATAACCCATTTGCGGAATGGAGAAATCCTGACGCACGTGGTCTCACAGGAGATCAATTTAAAGGTCTGGTAGTTTCAGGTTTATCCCAAGGAGCGATGTATGGATTAATTGCTTTGGGTTATTCAATGGTCTACGGAGTTTTAGGCTTCATAAATTTCGCCCATGGAGAAGTTTTCATGGTGGGAACTATGTCAGGTTGGATCACATCTGAAAAACTAAACGATGCTGGCTTATGGGAGAGTAATTTTCTTTTATCACTCTTCTTGATCATTCTCGTAGCAATTACCACCTCCACTACGACAGCGGTAATTACTGAAAGAATTGCCTATCGGCCCTTACGGAACTCGCCGAGATTGATTCCTTTGATCACTTCGATAGGTGTTTCCTTTTTTATCCAAAATGCTGCACTGGGACTGTTCGGACCAGCGAGTAAGGGCTACCCCCAACTTCCTAAATGGCTATCTAAGCAAAGGTCGATTTTAACTGTTGAGATTGCTGGAACAAAAATTCTGGTAATGGTTGTGGCTGCACTTTCAATGGCGTGCCTTTGGTATCTGGTAGAAAGAACTCAAACAGGTCGAGCAATGAGAGCAGTAGCTGAAGACAAAGAGATTGCCTCACTTATGGGAATAAATGTAAATCGAACAATTGTCATTACGTTCGGAGTCGGTGGAGCAATGGCTGGAGTGGGGGGAATCCTCTGGGGCCTCCTATTCAGGAGTGTCACTCACATGACGGGCTTCTTACCTGGAATTAAAGCATTCACTGCTGCCGTGGTTGGAGGCATAGGAAATATGGGTGGTGCTATGGCGGGAGGAGTTTTTTTAGGGTCAGCGGAATCTATAGCTCCTCTGGTCATATTGGAACCACTTGGAGTTCCCGGTGTAACCCAACTAAAAGATGCGATTGCTTTTACTGTTCTCGTGCTTGTCTTGCTATTTAAACCTGCAGGACTCTTTGGGGAGAGACTTTCTCAAGAGGATCGTGCATGATGACTACGAATCTGACTTCAAAGAAACCGTTTGAACTGAATTGGAAACGCATTCTATTTTGGGGAAGCATATGTGCGTTGTCTCAGGTTTTCATTTGCTTAGTCGGTCTTCCATCAGAATTGAACAGGCGAATACTGATTGAGTCAACTTTGAGCCTTGGGTACCTTTTTATACTCTGGATTCCTTTGGTTTTCGGCTATGTCGTTTCAAAAATGGTCAAATTAGAAGGTATAGAAAACCCTAAACAGGGTGCAGCAGATTTACTGGCCGGAGCGTTAACGGGACTCTTAGGGAGTTTGGGTCTTGTATTACTCATGCTCGGTATCGATAATCTCGACATGAGAGACCCTTTGATCAATTGGAATCCGAAACTATTTAGATTGCTTACTTTTGAAAATAGTATTAGTTTCGGAAGTTTGGTCTGGATCCCCGTAGGAGTAGGGCTTGGAACCGTTGGAGCTTCTCTACACCAGATGTCAAGTCAGATTCGAAAAATGACTGCTTATGCTATGTTTGGTCTTTTTTCCTTCGCAGTGCTAGAAGATGTCATAGGCGACCTTTCAGAAGGTTTTCGTTTGGAATGGTTGAGCGACATGATCTATGCCAAAAAAGGCGGTATGACAGTAACTTCAACGATCGTTCTTGCCATAGTGCTGGCCTTATTGCCATTGCTGGTTCAGGGAAAATTTAAAAAGACTGTAGATCGCTATCGGTCAGAAGCTAAGCCCGAGGATAAAAGGCGAAACTCCGTAGTCCTATTTTCTATTGTTGCAGTTTTAGTTCTTGTGCTGCCTTGGTTTTTAGGCAGAATCGTTAACGAACTATTAGCGAACGTTGGACTTTTCTTACTGCTGGCCTTGGGTCTGAATATCGTGGTCGGTCTTGCTGGTCTTCTAGACCTTGGATATGTAGCTTTCTTTGCTGTGGGGGGCTACACAACTGCAGTTTTGACTTCCCCTAATTCACCATGGTTCTCTCCCGAAACTCATTTTGGTATTTCACTACTGGTTGTTGTGGTGATGGCCACTTTGGCCGGTCTCCTAATAGGTGCCCCCGTTATTCGAATGAGAGGGGATTATTTAGCGATTGTTACTTTAGGGTTTGGTGAAATTATAAGACTCCTTTTTCTGTCTGACTGGCTTAAGCCTTATCTTGGAGGGTCGCAAGGTATTACAAACATACCTGCCATAGATCTGGGACCTTGGGAAGTGCGAGGAGCGGACCCTAGATCTGTTTTCTATATGGTTCTTGCTTTTTGCGTTTTGGCTATATATGTCTCATGGCGACTTCAAGGATCTCGTTTAGGTCGATCATGGATGGCCATAAGAGAAGATGAGAGTGTCGCTGAAGTAATGGGAATAAATATAGTTAATTCTAAATTAATGGCTTTTGTGGTGGGAGCTGTTCTGGCTTCATTCAGTGGAGCTGTTTTGGCAGCTAAAGTCGGATCTGTTTTCCCGAAGAGTTTTGAAATTCTCGTTTCAATAATAATTCTTGTAGTCGTAATAGTCGGAGGCATGGGCAGTATTACCGGAGTAATGGTTGGTTCATTAGTGCTAATAGGAATTCTTGGCGGACCGCGACAACCAGGACTTCTGCAAGAGTTTCAGAATTTCAAACTGTTAATTTATGGTGCCTTACTTGTTTTCATGATGCTTAAACGCCCAGAGGGGCTTGTGCCCACTGCGCGGCGAACTAGGGAATTACACCAAGAAGAGTATCTCCAAGATGCTTGGCTGGGTGACGATGAGAGTGAAGACCGTGAAGAAGTTGGAGAGCAACTATGAGTTTGTTAGAAATTCATAACCTTCAGGTCACTTTCGGAGGGTTAGACGCACTTTCAAATCTCGATTTTTCAATCGAAGAAGGAGAAATTGTTAGTGTTATTGGACCTAATGGTGCTGGAAAAACAACGTTTTTCAACACAATTTCAGGAATGATCCCTCCAACTAGTGGAGAAATAATCTTTGATGGTGAGTCAGTTCTAGGTCTTGATCCAAATCAAATAACAGAGATGGGAATCGCTCGAACATTTCAGAATGTGAGACTATTCCCGAATATGACGGTTTTAGAGAATGTGATGGTTTCACAACACTGCCGAACGTCACAGCTCATAATAGGGGCTTTGTTCCAAACGAAGGCATTTAAACAAGAAGAGAAAGAGATACGCGAACGTTCTGAAGAAATTCTGGGCTTTTTTGGAACTCGTCTTGTTGGATACCGTTTAGATCAACCAGCTTTCGCATTGTCCTATGCAAATCGACGCAGACTTGAAATTGCACGCGCAATGGCGACACAGCCACGTTTATTGCTATTAGACGAGCCAGTTGCAGGTATGAATCCGATAGAAACGGCAGAGTTAACGGGACTGATCAGCAGGCTGCGTGACGAATGGGGATTTACAATTGTAATCATCGAACACGACATGAAAGTAGTTAGAGATGTTTCTGATCGCGTAGTGGTTCTAGACCATGGTGTACCAATAGCTCAGGGAGCATATGACGAGGTTTCAACCAATCCCAATGTCATCGAAGCATATTTGGGTAGACCAGTAGAGGCTAAATCATGACAGAAACGGCTTTACTAGAGTTTCGTTCGGTCAACACCCATTATGGGGCTGTTCATATTCTTAAAGATGTTGATCTGGCTATATATCCGGGTGAGATGGTTTGTTTATTAGGTGGCAATGCAAGTGGAAAATCAACTACTTTGAAAACCTTGTTAGGTATGGTTACCCCTACCTCTGGTGAAGTTCTTCTTGATGGTGAGGTGGTCAATGACAAACCAACGAGTTACAGGGTAATCAATGGTGTGACGATGGTTCCTGAAAATCGCCGACTCTTCAAACGTTTAACAGTCAAAGAGAATCTTGAACTTGGTGCCTACTTGCGAGATGATAGCGAAGGAATCGAAGAGGATCTTGAAAATATTTATGAACTTTTCCCTCGTGTTAAAGAAAGACTTTCTCAAAAGGCAGGAACCCTTTCAGGAGGTGAACAGCAGATGGTGGCAATCGGGCGTGCATTGATGTCACGCCCAAGGGTCCTTCTGATGGATGAACCATCAATGGGACTAGCTCCGGCACTTGTGCAACAGAATTTTGAACTTATTCAACAAATCCATGAAGAAGGAATGGCTATTTTTATGGTGGAACAAAATGCCAATATGGCTTTGTCTATTGCTGATAGAGGTTGGGTTTTACAAACAGGCAGAGTTGTGCTCGATGATACTGCTGAAGCTTTGCTATCTAATCCAGAACTGCGTTCTTCTTACCTCGGAGAGAATTAGATAACAGCTTTTTCCAAAAAAGGTTCATTTTTAAGAACTCGACTGTAATTAAGCTCGGTTAAGTCAAGAGATCGATATTCGCCGTAAGTGATTAATTCACTCAACCCTCTTCCCACACCAGGACTCTGTTGAAATCCATGTCCACTAAAACCGTTGCAAAAAAAGAAATTAGGCAACGTTTCACATGTGCCGAGTATCGCATTTTGATCCAAAGTATTGTAAGCGTAATGACCAGCCCATGAACTTCTTACCTTAATTTTTTCAAAAGCTGGAATACGGTGAGCTAGTACGGGCCAGATATTTTCTTCCCATTCTTCCCCCCTTACTTTGAAGTCATCAGGATCAACTTCTAGATCATTTACGGGGGGTGCGCCTGCTAGAAAATGAGGAGGGTCTGTTCTTACATGAACCCCTGAAGGGTCAATCGTTAGTGGAAGAGTTTGTCCGTTGAGAGCTTCGCGGCAGTCGAAAACAAAAGCTGCTCTTATTCTTGGCTCGACTGGAAGTTCCAGTCCTACCATTTCAGCTATCCACCTTGAGCGAGGACCAGCGCAATTCACTACACGTGAACATGACAGAATTTCACCTGAATCTAATTTCACTTCCCTCACAAGACCTTTGTTTTCGTCAACATTTATTGAGATAACCCGATCATTTAAATATTGAACCCCGTTGTGCCTGGCCCGTAGTTTCAAACCTTGCATCAATGAAAATGCATCCAGCGTTCCTTCGTCTTTAATTCCTAAACTTCCACCCTCTAGATCATCCGTCCTCATGTAAGGAAATCTTTTCTTAATTTCACTTGGTGAAAGTAGTGCTACTTCCGCTCCACAGTCTTTTTGGATCTGGTGGTTATCTATCAAATTTCCCATTCCATCTTTAGTAGCTAAAAAAAGGTAGCCAGTCTCATGAAAAGGAAGTTCGGGTGCTTCTCCATTCACTTCAACATGGTTATGAAAATTTGAAAAAAATTCTGTAGCAAACATCGAAAGTTTGATATTTACAGGTTGTGAAAATTGGTGCCGAATACTCGCCTCAGAAAGCGCCGTGGAAGATTGTGCATATGTGGGGTCTGGTTCGATTACTACTATATTTCCGTCATAGTCGGGATTTTCAGATAGCCAATAGGCAGTAGAACTACCCATGACGGCGCCTCCGATGATTAAAGTGTCGAAATGTTTCATGAGGTACCCTCAGTCATAAATCTTGATTTGAATTTCTTTTAAATTTGGTCCGACATTTTAAGAAACATAACCCTGCTCTAGATCATTTTCAATTGAATCTGGATTTCTGTCTTCCGGATTACCGAAACCTCCGCCACCTGGAAGTTCTAAAATCAGTCTTCTTCCTTCTGGAACAGGTTGTTTCCCCTTTGCATCAAAGGGTGTCCCATCATCGAGATACACCCTTCCTGGGGCGCCGCTTTCTCCTCCGTTACGTCCTCGTGCAGGGTTTTCGACTCGGTCAAACATGCAGCTAAAGAAAAATTTGTAACCCTTAGAAGGAGCCAGTTCAATTATTTGACCTAAGCCACCGCGATGACGTCCATCTCCTCCTGAATTTGGCCGCAACTCTTTTCTCCATATAACTATTGGTCCGACTTGTTCGGTTGCTTCGGATGACATTGTTCTAACACCACTAGGAAAAGCAGTACTGCTTAGTCCATCTAAATTTGGTCTAGCTCCTGTACCACCGCTATTAAACATGAGTATTTCTCTTGGTGGTAAATCTAGATTTAACTCAGCTGACCTCGCGCTGACATGAAAGTTCCATAGAGCTCCTGCACCTTCTGCTGGAATAACTTCAGGGAGAGCTTCTGATAAGGCACCTAAGCAAAGGTCTGTTACAAAATGCCCAGTCACATGTCTGACTGCAACAGGGTCAGGATGTTTAGCATTGAGTATGCATTGTTCTGGTGCGCTAACAGTAAAAGCTGCCAGTGATGCATAGTTGCTCGGCATTTCAGGGGCCAGTGCTACGAGCATGGCATACGAATAATAAGCATGAGCGTAAACTAATGGAACGTTGACTCCATGTTCGCAGGTTGGCGAAGTTCCTTCGAAATCAGCATGTGCACCTTCTTTATCGACTGTAATGGCCACCTTTAAGGTGACTGTCTCGTTGTACCCATCAACTTGCATTTCATTTTTGTATTCACCTGGCTTCAACTTTGAAAGACGTTTCATCGTGGCATCATGTGTTTTTTCGAAAATGAATTCAGCTAGATCTTCTAAATCATCTAAATGGAATTCGTCAAGCATTCCATGTAGACGTCTAATACCTGTCTCATTAGATGTTGAAAGAGAATGAAGGTCACCAATTACTTGTGAAGACTCACGTACGTTGTGGCGAACTATGTTTATCAAGTCTTCATTTAGTTCGCCGCGTTCCAACAGTTTCATAATAGGAACGAAAAGCCCTTCTTCGTAAACTTCAGTTGCGTCAGGCCCAAAACCCCTGCCGCCGACGTCTACCACATGAGCGGTGCATCCGAAATAACCTATTAGGTTTGCATTTTTGAACACGGGGGTAACAACTGTGAAGTCATGTAAATGACCCGTGCCCTTCCACGGGTCATTAGTTATGTAAACATCGCCTTCATAGATTCTATGAGGTCCGATATCTTCTATGAAGTTAACTACAGCCGCTGCCATAGTGTTTACATGTCCCGGAGTTCCGGTTATTGCTTGTGCGATCATTCTTCCTTTAGTGTCGTATACACCCGCTGAGAGATCTCCTGCTTCTCTAACGCTTGTACTAAAGGCTGTGCGAACAAGAGCCAGAGCTTGTTCTTCAACTATTGATATAAGCCGATTCCACATCACTTGATTTTTTAAATGTTTCATTCAGCAGCCTCAGTTTTTTTGGTTATCAGCAGACACTCATCTTGCTGAACAGTTGATTTCTTTTCACTAGAAATCCAAGTTGTTGTTTGATCCTCAACAATTATTGCTGGACCCATAACACAATCACCGGGGGTTAAATTTTCACGCTCGAAGATAGAAGCGTTAACTTCAGAATCCTTACTTGGGTCATAGATAACACGTTTAAAATTGCTTGTAACAATATTTTCTGAACCTACAGTAATAGTTTTTTCAATTTCTGGTCTTGGGGAAGTTACCTTTACGGACCATCCGACTACTTCAATCTGCAGACCTTCTATGGCTCTACCAAAATGTTCCTCATAGGTTTTCTCGAACTCGTTATTGAGTAGTTCGATGCCAAGGTGGTCGAATGTTGTATTTTCCAGAGGAACAGTAATTTCCCATCCTTGCCCTACATATCTCATAAAAGCGCAACGTTCCACAATGAGACTCTCGACAGGAAAATTCTCCTTCGATGCATCCATTACAAATTCTGTAGCCTCAGAAGTCAGATTGCTCAGAAGCTGGTTGACACTTTCATGGTCAAAATTTTCAATGGATACGTAGAAACTTTTTAAAGCTTCATAAGAAAATGGTGTTCGGAGAAAACCTATGGCAGAACCTACACCTGCTCCTGGAGGTATAAGTAATTTTTCTATTTCCAACTTGTCGCATAAACGAGAGGCGTGAAGAGGCGCTCCGCCGCCAAACGCAATCATTGTGTATTGAGATACGTCTCTACCATTTTCTACTGCATGAACACGAGCTGCGTTAGCCATATTTTCATCGACAACCTCGATGATTCCGATCGCTGCATTTTCAACATCTACTTCAAGTGGTTCTGCTACATCAGCTAGCAGAGCCTTTCTAGACTCTTCGGGAAGCAGGTTAATATCATCCGCACCGAAAGTCTCTGGTGAGATTCGACCAAGCAATATGTTTGCATCCGTTACTGTCGCTAGAGAACCGCCTAATCCATAAGCTGCAGGGCCTGGTTCGGAACCAGCACTTAGAGGACCGACTCTTATCTGTTTAAGGTCATCAACATTTGCAATTGATCCACCGCCAGCTCCTATTTCAATCATTTCTATAACAGGTATTGATATAGGCATTCCACTTCCTTTAGTGAAGCGGTGGGTTCTCGCCACTTCAAAAGTTTTTGCCGATCGTGGAGACTGTTCGTCTATGAGGCATATTTTTGCAGTTGTGCCTCCCATGTCATAAGAGAGAGCAGCGTCAATTCCGTGACGAGCTGCAATTTCAGAAGCGAAAATAGCGCCACCTGCAGGGCCTGATTCTATGAGTCGTACAGGAAATTTTATTGCACTTTCTATACTGATCAGTCCACCACCAGAATGGATGAGATGAATGTCACATTTCGCTCCGGCATCAGCTAATTTCGTTTTAAGCCTTTCAAGATAAGCGGCCATCATAGGTTGGACATAGGCATTAGCGCATACTGTGTTAAATCTTTCAAATTCTCTCATTTGAGGACACACTTCAGATGAAATTGAAACTCTCATATCTGGAAGTTGATCTAAAAGTATTTCCTGAAAGAGAGATTCATGGCTGTTATTCATATATGAATGTATAAAACCTACCGCTACGGCTTCATACCCGTTCTCCTCAAGAGCCAAGAGGTTGATCAGATTTTTAGCTTCCGTTTCATCAAAAGGTAAAAGTACAGAACCATCGGCAGATATGCGTTCTGAAAGCACATATCTGTCTTTTCTCTCAATTAGAGGTTTGGGTAATTCAAGATTGAGATCATATTGTTCGAATCTGCTCTCAGTTCTCATTTCAACCGTGTCGCGAAAACCTTTTGTGGTTACAAAAGCTGTTCTTGCTCCAGTTCTAGAGATCAAAGCATTTGTGGCAAGAGTTGTTCCATGTATAAAAGAGTCAAGCTCGGAGAGATCAGTTCCTGAATCGGCTATAACTGCATTGATACCCTGAAGTATTCCTATTTCGGGTGATTCGTAAGTAGTGAGAACTTTCGTTGAAAATATTTCCCTCTCCGTTTCAAGCACTACGTCGGTAAATGTTCCTCCAACATCAGCTCCGATTCGTATTTTATTCGTGACCATTACGGGTGTTACTCTCCTTCGAGAATGTCCTTTAAAGGTGGGAATGTGGAAGGAGGGACTATATCCACTGTTGCAGATCTCTGTTGCGAAAGCATTCCGCCATCCACTTTAATTACATCTCCAGTGATGTATTTGGCGTCTTCAGAGGCGAGGAAAAGTGCTGGACCTGCCATGTCATCAGGATCGCCAGGACGGCCGAGAGGTATATTCTCACCTCGAAGATTTCTTGCCTCTTCATCCATCCCCTCAGTATCGATTGAACCGGGCATGAGTGCACACACTCTTATGCCGTAAGGCCCCAGATCAAGAGCCATCGCTCTAGTGAGGGCTTCTATGCCTCCCTTCGAAGCGTCATAGGCCGTGAAGGATCTGTGTGCACGAGTAGCACCACCTGACGACATATTGATAATCACACCGTGTTTCTTGGAAGCCATGATCCTTGCTGCTTGTTGAGAGCAAAGGAAATGTCCAGTTAAATTAACGTCAATAATGCGTCTCCACCAAGCCTCATCTGCTTCGAAGAAGTGAAGCATTGGACTTACGATCCCTGCATTGTTTACAAGTACATCAACAGTTCCGAAAGATTCTAATGCCGAGTCGAAAATTCTTTTCACATGACTGCTATCAGATACGTCAGCGGCAACTCCAATAGCATCACCTCCGTTGTTATTGATAACCGCAACTACTTCGTTAACTCGATCTTCGTCAATGTCATTCACGACTACTTTGGCGCCCTCATCTGAGAATCGTTCCGCTATGGCACGTCCGATTCCTTTTCCAGCACCAGTGACTACGACTACTTGACCTTTGTGATTCTCACTCATTGGTTATCCTCAAACAAATTTGTTGATGTTAAGGATATCGAAGATATAAAGATACTTAGTCACTTGAGTAGAAAGCTAAATGTGTGTGCCTTCGCACGTAGTTTCCAGTTGCATAGGTGGAGGAACTTTCATCTACATAGAAATCAGGAAAATTCCTCAAGATTTCCTTAAGTGCAATAGAGGACTGCAGGCGAGCGACAGATGCACCTAGACAAAGATGTGCGCCCGACCCGAAACCTAACGTTCGTTTTATTTTTCGTCGAATGTTTAGTTTTTCAGAGTCTTTACCGAATTCGCGCTCATCTCTGTTGCCAGACCCATAACCAATTAGGACACGAGAACCAGAGGGTATTTTTTCACCCTGCAACTCGAAGTCTTCTAGAAGAACTCGACTGAGACCTTGAACAGGAGAGGTCATTCTCAACAATTCTTCAATTGCCTCAGGTAAAAGTCGTAAATCTTCTAGCAAAAGTTTTCGCTGATCGGGATTCTCAGTCAGTAACACTGCCGAACCACCCAATAAGCCAGTTGTCGTGTCGTTTCCGCCTGCGATCATCGTGAAAGCTAATCCGAGAATCCACATGATGGAAACTTTCTCTTCACCCATTTCTAGGAGTTCTGAAATTAAATCATCCCCGGGTTTACTCTTCCTCCACTCGATCATTTCTGTGAAGTAACTCGTAAGTTCAATAATGGCATCGAGTCCTTCACTATCTTCATTTTGAACTGCGCCTGCAACGATTTTTTCTGTCCAGGTGTCAAAAATCATTCGATCTGATGCTGGTACGCCCAAATACTTTGAAACCACAAAACTCGGTAGGGGTTTAAACAGTTCAGAAATAATGTCACAGTTTTCTAATTCCTTTATTCTCTTTATTGCTGCCTCGACAAAAGAATTAATGTCCTGCCTCATATCTTCAGCTTTTCTAGGGGTGAAGCCTTTGCTTATCAGTCTTCTAAATTGGGTATGTTCAGGTGGATCCAGAAAAACTATAGGAGTTGCATCTCCCATTTCTAAATATTCTGAATTCTGGTCAATTGTTAGACCATGTCGGGAGGAAAATATATTCGGACTTCTTGCAGCATTAAACACATCTTCGAATCGAGACAAGAACCAATAAGATCCTTCTTCTACGAAATGCACCGGAGAGTTATCTCGCAGATCTGAATACATAGGATAAGGGTTACGCCACGACTCACCAGATCTAGGCACATAGACACTTTTTCCCATATGTAAGGATACTTTTTAGTAAAAAGTTTCCCTTGACACCACTAAGGACAAGTTTGAAGGCAGAATCAATTCTATGAAAAATTTGATTTACACGGAGAGTTCTAATGAGTAATTACGACGTAGTTATCATAGGTGGAGGCTCAGCTGGATGTGTACTAGCGAATCGTTTAAGTGAAAACAGTGGCGTGAAAGTCCTTTTACTGGAAGCGGGAAGGCGAGACCATCGATGGGATTTCGTAATTCATATGCCTGCAGCACTTTCATACGGTATAGGTAACAAGTTTTACGACTGGAAGTACGAATCTGATCCTGAACCAGGACTTGAAGGTAGGAGAGTATCTCATGCAAGAGGAAAGGTTTTGGGGGGTTCTTCAAGCATCAACGGCATGATTTTTCAACGTGGCAATCCTGCTGATTATGAACGCTGGGCTGTAACGCCAGGTTGCAAAGAGTGGAGCTATTCGCATTGTTTACCTTATTTCCAAAGAATGGAAACTTGCCTTCATGGGGCAGATCGGTATAGGGGAGATAGCGGCCCGTTAATGCTGGAAAGAGGGCCTGCTTCGAGCCCTTTATTCGGAGCTTTTTTTAATGCGGTTCAAGAGGCTGGTTATGACCTAACTGAAGATGTGAATGGGTATCGCCAAGAAGGATTTGCTTCTTTTGATCGAAATATTTATCAGGGTAGACGAAACTCTGCTTCAGTTGCTTATTTGCACCCTATTAGCTCAAGGGCGAATTTAGATGTCATAACAAGAGCGCATGTCACGAAAATAATTTTCGATGATAATAGGGCGGTTGGGGTTGAGTTCAGAAAAGATAGGCGTAACAAAACAATTGCAGCCGGTGAAGTGATTTGTTGCGGAGGTGCTATAAACACTCCACAATTACTGCAACTATCAGGAGTGGGTTCAGCTAGAACTCTTGAGGAGGCCGGTGTAAAGACATTGATCGACCTTCCCGGTGTGGGCGAGAATTTACAGGATCACTTAGAGGTTTACGTTCAGTACGCCTGCAAAAAACCTGTTTCTATGTCGCCCTATCTACAGATGTGGAGACGACCTTTGGTTTTTCTTCAATGGTTGTTGAGAAAAGGTCCAGGTTCAACTAATCATTTTGAAGCAGGGGGGTTCGTAAGAGGAAACGAAAGAGTTGAGTGGCCAAATTTGATGTTCCATTTTTTGCCTATTGCTATCAGGTATGACGGAAGTACTCCGATTTCAGGCCATGGCTACCAGTTTCACGTAGGACCAATGTTCTCCGATAGTCGCGGAAGTGTAAAAATAAAAACAAGCGATCCTTTTGATAAACCTTCGATTAGATTCAACTATCTTTCCAGCGAAGAAGATAAAAAAGAGTGGGTTGAGGCTATTCGTGTTGCTAGGAAAATAATGAGTCAACCAGCTTTTGAAGAATTCAATGGGGGAGAGATATCACCTGGACCGGATATTGAAAACGATGACGAGATCTTGGATTGGGTCAAAAAGGATTCTGAGACAGCACTTCACCCATCTTGTTCTGCTCGAATGGGAACAGATCACATGGCAGTAGTAGACCCCTCATCTATGAGGGTTCATGGAACAGAACGACTAAGAGTAGTAGACGCCTCTGTTATGCCTAACATCACTAATGGAAATATTTATGCGCCGGTTATGATGCTTGCCGAGAAGGCAGCAGACCTCATATTGGGTAATACTCCCTTAGCAACAGATGACTCACCTGTTTATAGATATGAAGGAGATAAATAGAAATGACTAGCGAAATTGCTATCGGTTCAAGAGTCAGGAAGTCACCTTTTTACGAAGCGACGATTTCACACGGAGTTAAGCAATTTTCTATTTACAACCATATGTATATGCCGACTTCATACGGTAATCCAACTGCTGAATATGAGGCATTAACCGAAAATGTTTCTATTTGGGATGTGGGTTGTGAGCGGCAAGTGGAGATAGTGGGTCCTGATGCTCTTGAACTCGTTGACTATCTATCAAGTAGAGGAATGAGGTCATGCAAGGAGGGTAGATCACGTTACACGCCAATTTGTGACCATCAAGGAATTCTTATTAATGACCCGATAACACTTTGTTTAAGAGACGATCGCTACTGGATATCAATCGCAGATGGTGATCTACTGCTATGGGCTCAAGCTGTAGGTTCTGAAAGAAACTTCAATTGCAGTGTTTTTGAACCCGAAGTTTCACCTTTGGCGGTTCAAGGACCGAAAGCTGATCAAACCATGGTTGATTTACTTGGAGATTGGGTTATGGACATACCTTTCTTTGGCTTTGTGGATACACAATTGGACGACATCCCATTTATAATCTGCCGTTCAGGGTGGAGTGGGCAAGGAGGGTTTGAACTATTTCTAACTGACGACTCTAAAGGAATGGACCTTTGGGAAAGAGTCTGGAATTCTGGTTTAAGACATGGTATTCACCCAGGTACTCCTAATGCGGTTGAAAGGATAGAAAGTGGATTGCTTTCATATAGGACTGATTGCGGAGCTTCAGCTACCCCTTTGGAATTGGGTCTGGAACGTTTCATGAACTTGGAAAGAGAAGAGCGTTTCATTGGGAAAGAAGCCTTAATAGCGGAAAAAGGTAGAGGTCCTGCAAGAAGATTGGTGAAGGTTCTGTTATCAGGCGAACGTCTAGCTTCGCCAACTGAAGAGCCATGGACGGCACTTGATGAATCAGGAAATGCAATCGGAGAAATACGCGTCGCAGCATGGTCGCCCGCCATGGAAGGAAATTTAGGGTTGGCATTAATTTCAAGTAAAGATGCTGGTGCTGATTTCAATGCAGAGAGTAAAGACGGTCAAAGTTATAGAGCAACGCACCTAAGTTACTTTGGTGATAGATAACCCTATTTTATAAATTAAGGAAATTTCATAATCGAATTTTCCCAACTGTAAAGTCGGCAAGCCTATGGGCGAGAATGTTGGAATGGAAAGTCAAAGCCAGTTCCTTGAACTCTCAGATGAAGACCCAGACACTATCTATGAACTCTTTGAGAAACATGGCTGGGGGGATGGTCTGCCGCTGGTGGCGCCAACAGATAAGCGTGTGACTGAAATGCTTAGTCATATAGGGGCTTCACCAGAAGAAGTACTGACAGTTCTTCCACCAAGAGGAGGCTCGGCAACTTACAGATCTGTGGCAGTTAATGCCGTTTTAGCTGGCTGCAAACCGGAGTATTTTCCTGTCGTTGTTGCGGCTGTAAAAGCCTTAGGTGATCAAAGGATTAATTTGCGTGGAGTTAACACAACTACTCACCCTGTTGCTCCTTTATTGATAGTTCATGGAAGAGCAGTGGATGAATTTGGTTTTAACTCCGGTTTAGGGGTATTTGGCCCCGGTAATAGGGCAAATGCAACGGTAGGGAGAGCGATACGACTGATATTGTTGCATATTGCAGGAGCGGTACCAGGTCCAGGTGATGCTTCAACGCAGGGACAGCCTTCGAAATACACCTACTGCATCGCAGAGAATCAAAAGGAAAACCCGTGGGATTCATATCCGGTAACGATTGGAGTCAATTCAGAAAGTGCACTTACTGTGCACTGTGGGGAAAATCCACATAATTTTCACGATATGGAATCGGAAAACATTGAGAGAATACTTGATAAGGCTGCTTCAGCTATGACCACTTTTGGAGTCAATAATGCTTGTATATCAGGTGGTGAATGGTTCGTTATCCTTTGTCCTGAACATGCTGCTACTGCGTTTGATCAAGGTTGGGGTAGGGAAGATGTTTCTGAATACTTATTTGAGAAAGCGAGAATGCCAGCTGGTCATTTTAGGGAGCAGTTTAACTTATTAGCGTGGGCGGATTGGATGCATTCACTTTCAGATGATGAATTAGTTCCAATGACGCAACAGGTTGAAAATATTAAAGTTCTAGTAAGTGGAGGCGCTGGAAAACATTCATGTGTAGTTCCCAGTTGGGGAATGACTCGTAGTGTGACAGTTCCTATATAAAAGGAGTGGGGAGGTCTAGTCTATGAATATGAAGATTCATAGTCCTGAAGGTGATTTAATGGATGAAGTGGTTGAGTTGTCTTCAACTACGCCTTTGTTTTCTGGTGGGAAAATAGGGGTTCTCGAGAATGGTAAACCAAATGCTGATTTGTTGTTAACAAAGATTGCTGAAGGGCTTACAGGTAGAATTGATGCAAAGTTTTCGGTAACCACTGGAAAAGGCGAAAGAGCTAATGCTGCTACAGCATGCAATCCTCAAGTTGTTGGAATGCTTGCAGAGGAAGTTCAATTAGTTTTAACCGGCTCAGCTGATTGAGGTTCTTGCACTTCGTGGAGTGTCCATGATTTGATTGAAATTGAAAAAGCAGGAGTGCCGGCTGTTGTTTTTACTACAGAAAAGTTTAAAGAACTGACTCGTTCAGCGGCTAATAGCTTAGGAATGCCGAAGGCTAGAATTGTGGTAGTTCCCCACCCTCTAGGTGGCACGGAAGAAGAGATTGTTATTAGCTGGGTAGAGTCAGCTCTGGATGATTTGCTGAAAGTACTGGAGAACTAATTTGCCTATTGAAATCGACCATTCAGGAAAAAATGTTGTTGTAACTGGTGCTGGTGCTGGAATAGGACGCTCTATAGCATCTCTGTTTGCCCAAGCTGGCGCAAATGTTGCTGTGTTGGATAAGAGAGCTGACAAGGCACAAGAAACTGTCGAGTTGCTGGTTGCTTTAAATCAAGGTTCATTTTTCTCCATAGTTGGTGATGCTCGCGAAGAGAATCAGATTGAAAGAATGTTTGACGAGTCTTCGGAGAAACTTGGGGGGATTGATATAGCAGTTAACAATATTGGAATGCTTGGACCAGAGGGGACTGCTTCACTATTGGAAATGGATGAGAAAAAATGGCGGGATGTAATAGAACAAAATCTTCTAGTTACAGCCTTATCTATGAAGTCAGAAGCAAAACATATGAGCAAGACTGAAAGTGGCGTAATAATAAATGTGAGTTCAGGTGAAACTACAAGGCCCAGTCCTTTCTTAGCGGGTTATGGTGCGGCTAAAGCGGGAATAAATCACCTGACTCAGACAGCGGCAGTCGAATTCGGACCTATGGGTATAAGGGTTCTAGCAATTGCTCCAGGTACAACTTTGACTGAAACGGTTGTAGATTTTTTTGATGATGATCGAATTTCTGCCATACAACAATCAAACCCACTGAGAAGGATGAGTGCTATTGAAGACTTGGGACACTTATCTGTTTTTTTAGCCTCTGACTTTGCCCAAAATATTACTGGTCAGTTTTTTTTAGCCGATGCAGGTGCTCATTTGTCCCGCGAGAGACCACCAAGTGTCTAAGGGATTTGATATGCAAATCGATGATCTTATGAAAAAATATGGGTAGTTTTCCATCTTCAGACCCATTGAGGTCTATCACGCAGGCGGAGATCTCTTCTTTTCTTCTAGACGGAGTTGTCCATTTGCCTGAAATTGTGAATAAAGATTGGCTTGATTTAATCGATTCCGCTTTGAAACTTATGCTTACTGAACCAGAGATGTTTGCTGATCTTACAGCACTTGGGAGTGATCTAAATAAAACTCAAGATTCAACGGTTTTAACCGACGGAGGTATTAAAGGTGGGCGATTTTTGTCGGGAGTCGATCACTGGAAGGAGGATGAAATTTTTGCTGCGTTTGCAAAAATATCCCCTCTTCCTTCGATTGTCGCAGAACTTATGAACTCGGAAAAAGTTTACCTGTATGAAGATTCGGTTTTGATTAAAGAACCGGGTACGGCTGAGAGGACTGCTTTCCATCAGGATTTGAGTTATTTCCATATAGAAGGGGAGAACATTTGCACAGTCTGGGCTCCTTTGGATGACGTTGATTCTGAAACAGGAGGAGTTGTTTATCTTCGCTCCTCTCATAAGAGCAATAAAGTATTTAAACCCAATTGGTTTGTCGTCAATGAATCTTTACCCGGAACTGAAGGAACGGATCTGCCTGATATTGAAATGAGTGACGAAAAACTGGACTTGATTCAATTCAATACGAAACCTGGAGACTTGGTTGTGCATCATGCATTAACCCTTCATGGGGCAGGTGGGAACAGTTCAGTGTCCAAACAACGACGGGCAGTTTCAGTTCGTTATTGTGGGGATGATTCGACCTACAAGATTCGCCCTGGGACTCCCAAGAAATTGCATCATGAAAATATGAGAACAGGCGAACCTGTGGTTGATCATCCGGATTGTCCACTGGTTTGGGGTTAGTCAGAGAACTACTAAAAAATTAAGTTACTTATGGGCATGGGATAAGACAGCGCGTACAGCATCATTTGCTGAGGTTCTGTTCAATACGGCCATAGCTTCATCAATTTGATCTATCGTGAAGACTTCTCCGAGTAGCGGGGCAGTCGGGAATTCTTTTGTATTAAGAATTTCTACTGCTTCTTTTAATGATTTATTAGTACCGCCCGCTCCGCCATGGATAGTAATTCCCCTCATTACCGCATTATCAGTTACGACTGGAACTGCTTCTCGGTCTTTAAGGCCAGCCCAAATTACATCACCGCCATATCTGACTAGGTCGAGGCATAATCCTGGTACCGATGGTGCACTACTTAGATCGACGACAAGATCAGCCATTATGCCACCAGTGATGTCTGTGATTCTTTCGACTAGGTCTTCGTTGGAGACATCAATAACGAAATCTGCTCCAATTTTTTCTGCTATTGAGAGTCTGTGATCATCTTCGCTGGTTCCTGTAACGATCACTTTGTCGGCTCCCATTTGTTTGGCCATAGCGGCAAAAGTTAAACCCATATGTCCAGGTCCTTGTATCACTACTTTCATTTTTTGACTCCAGCGAATCCGGCTTGTCCACGCAATGACATTGCTTAGGGGTTCAAAAATGGTCAACTCTTCAGCAGATATGTCATTAGTGAAGCGTTCAAGTTGGGTTTTTGGAAGAATTGACATGTATTCTCCGTAACCTCCCCAGAGTCCTTCAGCTTTATCTAGTCCAAAACTGTATCCGTAGCAACTAATGCCGAAAGGGTTTGAATCTGAAGGTTCTGTAGGTACAACAATGTTTACTGCTACACGGTCTCCAATTTCAACTCCAAGTTCTGATTCTGAGTCCAAGGCGTAGACCCTTCCAACTATTTCGTGTCCAGGAACAGTAGGTGAAACTTCTCCAGGAACATGTTTTTGGCCGTTTAATTGAGCGACATCGCTGTGACAGAGGCCGACGGCTTCAACAGCAAGAACTGCTCCACCTTTTGGAGGTTTGGGGATATCAAAGTCATCCCTTCTCTCCCAACTGCCATCTCCGTTGAAGATTACAGCGGAACAATTTTTCATGTTTGACACTGAAATTAACTCCAAAAATTATAGACGTTGCAGAAGGGTTCCGGTTCCCAGTCCGCCACCGCAACACATTGTCACCAAAGCGTGTTCGGTGTCAGTTCGGTGGAGTTCATGAACTGCCTTCGTTGTCAATATTGCACCTGTTCCACCAAGAGGATGACCTAACGCTATCGCTCCTCCATTTGGATTAACCCTCTCCATGTCCGGACTGGTTTCTTTTTCCCATGCCAGAACTACAGAAGCAAAGGCTTCATTGATTTCAACGATATCTATGTCGTCTATTTTCATTCCATTTTCGTTTAGAATTTTTTCAGTTGCGAATATTGGACCTGTGAGCATGAACTCAGGGTCTGAACCGACCAGGCAACTATCAACGATTTTAGCTAGAGGTTTCAACCCAAGATCTGCTGCTTTTTGGGCTGTCATCATCAATACTGCTCCAGCACCATCAGAGATTTGTGAAGAGGTTCCAGCGGTGTGAACACCATTTTCACGTCCTGATGGTTTCAGATTTGCAAGTGATTCCATAGTGGTTTCGCGAAGTCCTTCGTCGCGAGTGACTGTGACACTTTCTCCTGAAAGATTTCCATCTTCATCAGTAACTGGAACTTCGATTGGGGTTATCTGTGTGGCGAATCGATCTTCTGACCATGCTCTGGCGGCGCGGTCTTGAGAAAGTTTTCCGAAGGCGTCGCAATTATCACGTGTAATTTTCCAATGGTCAGCGATTCTTTCCGATCCTTCGAATTGACTAGTCATCTCGAAATGCTCAAAGTAGTTACGATTCACCGGACTTCCTGCATTGGGTTCTTTAGGAATCGTAGCTCCGAAGCCAACTTGGCTCATAAGTTCCACACCACATCCAATAGCTGAATCGACAGTTCCTGATGCCACTAGGGCGTATGCAAGATTTGTTGCCTGTTGAGAAGAACCGCATTGCGCATCTACAGTTGTGGCGGCTACTTCGATAGGTAGACCGGCGGTCAGCCATGCTGTGCGAGTTACATTCATAGTTTGCATACCTACTTGACCTACACATCCACCAACAACTTGTCCAACTTCTTTAGGATCCATTCCGGTTCTGGTAAATAAGGCAGATTGAACTGCCCCTAGCAGGTCTACGGAGTGTGAGTTGGAAAGACCACCACCTCTTTTACCTATTGGGCTTCTTACAGCGTCTACTATCACAACTTCTTCCATTTTTTCTCCTTGTTTATTTCACTTAGTGGGTTTTAATACTTTCAGATCGGCAGGTTTCCAGTAGCTGAAGAAGTAGAACCGTGATCCTTAAAGGCGGCTATTGTTCTTTGAGCTATACGCATTTGATGGATTTCATCAGCACCGTCGGCAAATCTAGACCATCTTGCATGTTGGTACATGTGAGCCAGAGGGGTGTCAGTTGAGTATCCGAGAGCACCGTGAACTTGTATGGCACGGTCGATTATTCGGTTGAGGCTGTTTGCTACGAAGTGTTTCGTCATTGAAACTTCTGATTTAAAATCATCTCCATTGTCAATTTTTGAAGCAGCGTGCAGAACCATTAATTTACATTGATAAAGTTCCATCGCAGAGTCAGCGATCATCCACTGAATTCCTTGTTTTTCAGCCAGGATTGAACCATGACTGTATCTTTCCAGGGATCTTTTAACCGTCATGTCAAGGGCCATCTCTGCCTGGGCAATCCATCTCATGCAGTGTGCTAGTCGAGCTGGACCCAAACGGTACTGACCGAGTAAATGCCCTTGACCTCTACCACCCAACATCTGAGAATCGTGAACTCTAAGGTCTTCGATAACTATTTCAGAATGACCTGTTGATCCGTGCATTGTTTCAATTTCTCGAGTTTCAGTCCAACCATCGGATGGAAGATCGATAATAAAAGCAGTATTTGCTGCTTGTGGTAGTTCAGGATCATCTTCGGTTCTAGCGATAAGGATTGCAAAATTTGCGCGATGTGCATTTGAAATGAACCATTTATGCCCGTTGATAACCCATTCTTCACCGTCTTGATAGGCGTTCGTCTGGATAAGCGTTGGATCTGATCCAGCTACTTCTGGTTCAGTCATAGCAAAACAAGAAGTAGCTGTTCCCTTACAAAGAGGTTTCAGGTATTTTTCCTTTTGCTCATCTGTGGCCCAATGCAACATAGTGTGCATGTTTCCTTCATCGGGAGCCTGACAATTGAGAACCCACGGACCGTAGTAGGATTTAGCTGCTTCTGCCTGAACCATAGCCATAGCTACGTGCCCTAGTTCCATCCCTCCCCATTCTTTTGGCATATGAGGCAACCAGAGGCCTTCTTCGAAAGCCTCTTTTCGCATTTCAATTAGTTTGCCAATCCTGTCTTTAGGATTTAACGGTTCGGTTCCATTGGAGCCTTCTATTATTTCTTCTCCGGGTTTCACTACCCGTTCAATGAACTCACGGACGTTATTCCGTATTCCTTCTAACTCAGGCGAAAGTGTGAAATCAATTGCCATTAGATGTCTTTACTGGGCCTTCCAGGTCCTTCCGTTGGCATGCCACTCATATCAGGATTGAGTTGTGCATCCTTCATTAGTTCCTTAACAATGTCTGTAAGGCCTTCAGGGTCATCTGTTTGTTTAGCAGAGGGTCCTAGATGCCATTGTTCGGCTATTCCAAGTCTTTCTCCGACAACATCGAATACTCGCCCTGTTACATTTTGGGCTGCTTCGCTACACAACCAAGCAGTGATTACAGAAATCCATCTTGGGCTCATTGCTTCTTCAGCACCTTCTTCTGTACCGACTATTCCCGGGAGGTCAGCGGTCATACGTGTGAAAGCAGCGGGTGCAAGACAGTTGACTGTTACACCATATTTGACGAGTTCCATTGCGGTGATAACAGAAAATGCTGCTATACCTGCTTTAGCCGCACCATAGTTCGCTTGACCAACATTGCCATAAATGCCGGAAGGTGAAGAAGTATTAATGATTCTTCCGAAAGCTTCGCCTCCAGCTTTAACTGTTTCCCGCCAGAATACTGATGCGTGATGAACAGTTGAGAATGTTCCTTTAAGGTGAACATTTATCACAGCGTCGAAGTCATCTTCAGACATTGAAAAAATCATTCGGTCACGCAAAATCCCCGCGTTATTGATCAAAATGTCTAGCCGTCCCCAAGTGTCGACTGCTTGCTGAACCATCTCACCAGCAGCAGTAAAGTCGGCTACATTTGCGCCATTTACGATTGCTTCGCCGCCCATTTCAACTATTTCGTTGACTACTTCTTGTGCGGGGCTTAGGTCACTGCCGGATCCATCCATATCGCCACCTAGATCGTTTACGACCACTTTTGCACCTTGACTTGCAAGCATGAGTGCATGTTCGCGTCCAATGCCTCTTCCCGCTCCAGTAACGATAGCCACACGACCTTCACAGAGGTTGCCCATTATTTCTCTCCTAAATTATTGTCCGTAATGCAAATTCATTCATGATGAGTGATTTGCAACTATTAAAGCCTAGGGTCGTATTTGAAAAGTTAAAAGTAAAAAGGAGGAAAGATGCCAACATGTGCATTTATAGGTTTGGGTGTAATGGGATACCCAATGGCTGGTTATCTGCAGAATTCTGGCAATCACACCACGGTTTACAATCGCACCATTTCTAAAGCCGAAAAATGGGTGGAAGTCTATGGAGGATCGTTAGCTGCTACACCTTGTGAGGCGGCTCAGGATGCTGATGTGGTAATGCTCTGTGTCGGAAATGACGATGATGTTAGGTCAGTTGTTTATGGAGAGTCTGGTGTTTTAGAAGGAATGGCATCAGGATCTGTTTTGGTTGACCATACGACTGCATCAGCATTTTTAGCTAAAGAGTTGGAAGAAGCTTGCGCAGAAAAGGGGGTAGGTTTCGTTGACGCTCCCATCTCAGGAGGCCAGGCGGGAGCCGAGTCAGGTCAGTTGAGTGTGATGTGCGGAGGGTCTCAAGAGGCCTTTGCAAAGATTGAACCAATAATAGATGTTTATTCAAAAATCTCCATTCTCGTTGGCCCTTCAGGTCATGGGCAACTTACAAAGATGGTCAATCAGGTTTGCATTGGAGGTTTGTTGCAAGGCTTGTCAGAGGCATTGGAATTTGCGAAACGCTCAAACTTGGATACTGAAAAAGTTCTAGAAGCAATCAGTCAAGGAGCGTCTGCATCTTGGTATCTAAGTAATCGTTCAGAAACGATGCTTGCAGGGGAATTCAATCATGGATTTGCAGTTGACTGGATGCGTAAGGACTTTGGCATAGTTTTTGAAGAGGCAGAAAGGATTGGTTTCGACTTGCCGGTTACAGTGATGGTTGATGGTTTTTTTGCTGAGTTGCAAGAAAAAGGTCACAGTAGGTCGGATGTCTCCTCTCTCATAGAATTGTTAACAGAAAAGTAGATATTTCTTGACCAGATGTCCTTCTAATATGGAGAGGGTGGGACTGAGTCGCTTGCCGTAGTCCTGTTCAACTCTCTTCTTGCTCCCTTGTAGTCATTTAAAGCTATGTGTTGGGTTGATCTGTTATCCCAAATGACAAGGTCACCGGGCGACCACTTGTGTCGGAATGTGAACTGGATTCCAGTAGTCCACTGATTCAGCCATTTCATTAAATTTTCTTCTTCTTCAGTTTTCAGTTCTGGTCCCTTTAACCCGCGAACATAAGTTGGATTGAAAAAAAGTGACGGTTTCCCAGTTTCGGGATGTTTACATATCAGCGGGTGTTCTTGCGTAGCTTTGGCCTTTTCAGATGTTTCTATAGTCATGTTTGACAGTTGAGAATGAAGATCTTGTTGATCAGGGGAGTAAGAGGCACTTGCGGAATGTATTCCACTCATTCCATTCAACAGAGTTTGTGTTTTACTATCAAGGTGAGAATAGGCCGCAGTGTTAGAAGCCCAAACCGTGTCGCCACCGATTGATGGAACGTCGATTGCGTAAAGGATTGTAAATGCCGGCGGAATGGGAAGGAAGGAAAAATCGCTATGCCAGACACCTCCAAAGTTGAAAGCTTCTGGTTCGGTGTTTTCCTTAACGACTTTAATAACTTCAGCATGTTCATCTATTGGTTTAACGAAAGGAACGGGGGAATAAGGGCCAAGTAGGTGACTGAACTCAACTTGTTGCTCAGGGGTAAGACTTTGATCAGGTATTATTACAACTTCAAATTCGCAAATAGCAGCCCTGAGTGATGCGAGTAGTTCCTTATCCAGATCAGACTTAAGGTCGATTCCTGGAAGGCGAGCTCCTAATACTCCCGTTAGAGGTTCAACGTTTAGTGAACTTTTCACGAAATTTCTAAAGTATTTGGGAAAGAAATAGTTTTGTTCGCTCTTCAGTTGGATTAGTGAAGAAGTGTTCAGGTGTTCCAGTTTCGACTATTTGTCCACCTTCCATAAACATTATTTTGTCAGCAACTTCTTTTGCGAATCCCATTTCGTGGGTAACAACCATCATTGTCATACCTGACAATGCAAGCTCTTTCATTACATCGAGAACTTCTTTAATCATTTCCGGGTCTAAAGCTGATGTAGGTTCATCAAATAGCATGATTTTTGGTTCCATTGCTAATGCACGTGCGATAGCAACCCTTTGCTGCTGACCGCCGGAAAGTTGTCCAGGAAATTTGTCTGCTTGTTCTGGAATGCCAACTCTCTCAAGTAGTGACGAGGCTTGTTCTTCAGCCTCGGCTCTTGGTTTTTTTCTTACCCAAATAGGGGCAAGGCTAATATTGTCACGGACTGTCAGATGTGGGAAAAGGTTGAACATTTGAAAAACCATTCCGACTTCTGATCTAACTTTTTCTATATTGCGGAGGTCGTTTGAAAGCTCAACGCCATCAACCATTATTCGGCCTTCTTGATGTTGTTCTAATCTATTAATGCATCTAATCCATGTCGATTTACCTGAACCAGAAGGACCTAAGACAACTACTACTTCTTGCTCTTTAATCGTTGCAGAGACATTATTTAAGGCTTGAAAATCACCGAACCATTTTGAAACTCCTTCACAAACTATAATTTCTTTGGCATTTGCAAGGTCTCGGTCCTCTCTAATAGAAGATTCGGTTTCGTTATCAGTCATTTTGTTACCTTACCTTTCGCCGAGTCCAACGCGTTTTTCAACCCGTTGACTAGCTTTTGACATGGAGAAACAGATCACCAGATACACCAGAGATACAAATAACAAGTTCTCTCTGGTGCTACCCATGTATTGTGTCTGCCCCGGAATTACAGATCTAGCTATATATAGGAAATCGAAAATACCGATTATTGCTAAAAGGCCAGTTTCTTTAAAAGTCGCGATAATTTGTCCCACCATTGGTGGGATAGCCACTCTAAGGGCCTGTGGAAGAACTATAAAAAACGTTTTTTGAGCATTTGTCATTCCGACTGCCTCAGCTGCTTCATGTTGACCTCGTGTAACTGATTGCAATCCACCTCTGACATTTTCGGCTAAATATGCAGCTTCGAAAATTATGAAAGCGATAGTGACGGCAGCTATTTCAGTTAGATCCATACCATCAGGTAAAAATAGGGGCACCATCACGCTGAAGAAGATGAGGATAGTTATTAGAGGAACACCTCGGATGAATTCAATAAAAGTAGTTGAAATCATTCGGAATATAGGAAACTTGGATGTTCTTGCAAGAGCTAATAGAACTCCTAAAGGAAAAGCTAGAACCATCGTAAAGAAAAAAATCATTAACGTGATTGCAAAACCTCCGATGAAGAAATCACCGGGGACTTTTGCTGTTGAAGGGGTGTTTATTGCTGTGATCAACCAACAGAGAATCACCATAGATGCGATCCATACTTTGGTGTATCTGATACGTGCCGGTTTCTGGCCGCTAAAGGTTGGTGCAGCTAGAGCGAAGAAAGCTAATACCAGAGTTAAAATTCTAACGATCATGAGCATCTGAAATAAAAATGTTGCAAAACCAATAAAAAGAATTGCGGCTGAAATTACTCTTCCTTTTTCTCCGACATCTGGTTTTGTCAACCAAAGTAGAAGAACTGAACCAACAATTGAGAAGAATAGGAATATCGGTACATCAGTTGAGAAAAGATGTCTTGTGTCAAAATCTGGATCCCTTAAAACTAGGAAAAGAAGGAAAAGTGGTGAAATTAGCCAAGTTGCTGAAAGGAGAGCTTTGCTTTTGGCCTCATCAATTTTCTCTCGTACGAAAGAGCCGAGAAAGTATGAACAGACAGCAACCAGAAACATTATTGTCCATGGCAGTTTCGTTGTCATTGCTACTGTCCCAGGTTCAGCGAGAATCTTTGGTGTCCGGGTTGATAAATAGCTGTGGTGACCGTAAGGAATGACCCAAAGAGAAAGAATTGCTAAAAGAAAAGCTCCTGAAAGTAGCGTCAAGGAGCTGATGGTTTTGTCTTCATGAGAGGGTTTTAGTAAGAGGCCTATTCCGACAACAAGCATTCCTACTATTAGCCAGATTATTGTTGCTCTGTTGCTGAAGGGTGCTAAAAGAGTTGCTAACACTATGAAAGCCCCAAATATCAGCAGGCGTTTTCCTACTTGAGAAAGTTGGACCCTTCTTCCGGCCCGCCAGAAAGCTAAAGAGATTCCTGTGAGGAAAAGTAAAAATCCGAGACTCACCCAAACTCTTACATATTGATGTTCAGGGTAGGCCTGTGTCATCAGTAGGCGCATATTCGTGGCGGTAGCGGACCATTGTCTCAGAGGATTGAAAATAAAGCTAAGTAATCCACGGATGATAAGAAGGATGGCTGCGGTCGATAAGACAGTGAGAATTGAATTAAAAGTGTTAGAGAAAAGGTTGGCTTTGAGCCATTCGGTGGGAGAAAGAGCAGCTACTTTCGGAGGAAGTTCATTATTAGCCAGCTCTGTTGAAGAGTCTGAGTTAATTAGATCTTGTGAAGTAGAGTTTGTTGAGTTCATCATCGTTCCACAATCTTCATTCGAACGTTGTAGTAGTTGACTATTACAGAAATTGTTAATGAGCAAGCGAGGTAGAAGAGCATCCAAATAGCCATTACAGGAAGCGATTTGCCTGTTTGGTTATAAACCGTTTGGCCGACTTGAACTATGTCACTGTAACCGACTGCTATTGCAAGGGATGTATTTTTCGTAAGGTTGAGATACTGGTTTCCCATGGGAGGCAGGATGATTCTTATTGCTTGAGGGAGGACGATGTGACGAAGAGATTGGCTTCTGCTTAATCCAACAGCATTTCCTGCTTCGATTTGTCCTTTCGGAACGGCAAGAATTCCTCCCCTTATTATCTCTGCGACAAAAGCAGAAGTGTAAAAAACTACACCAAAGAAAACTGCTGCGAATCCAGGACTCATAGTTAGTCCGTTTATACCATAGTTGGCAAATTTTCCAGGCTTAACTATGTCTGGCTTCATGGCGTCGAATGGGCGAGCGGCGCCGTCTACCTCAAATTTAGCTTCAAGCATCTGGAAGAGGTCTCGACCGCTATTCAAAATCCAAGAAGATATTCCAGTCCAGCTGATAACGACAATAATTGCTATTAGGGCACCGGTCCCAACAAAAACCATTCTGAAAATATCGTCATCGATTAAAGAAAGATGTCCAGTGGCACTTCTACGACTGGCGAAGAAGTTTCGAATCCAGCGGGAGGCGAAAAAAATAAGGACCGAGGCAATAAGAATCTTTACAAGAGTTGTTGGGATGTTCTCAAAAAGAGTGGCCAAGCCCGCGAATATTTCACCTACAAAACTGAATACCGGATGGACAAAAATTCCAATAATCGCAAAGGTGCAGATAGTCAAAAACGCCCAAGAAGCAGCGTGCGTGTCTTCACCTGTCAGATCGTGTTTCTTCCCCCTTTGGTTTCTGATGAAGTATGCGGCGATGCAACCAACGGCAACAACAGTAATCCATTGGTAGAAGCCATCAGATATAAAAACTCTGGGCATTGAAATGCCCTTATTTGATACGTGGAACCATCCATGTATCGGTCCCGAATCCAGAGTCACACGGGGCAGAGCGGTCAAAACAGCGAAATAGAAAATCATTTGTACTAGAAGCGGTACATTTCTTAAGGTTTCTATCCATAAGCCTGCGAGGCGTTTTATGAGCCAATTATTTGAAAGGCGAGCTAATCCGACTACAACTCCAAGGAAAGTTGCGAAAATTATGCCCACGACTGCCATGCGTAAGGTATTAACCATGCCCACCCAAAGAGCCCTACCGCCAGTTGCGGGTGAGGTGTCGATGCCTTCGCTTAGTTGAATATCGGGAGGGCGCTCAAGAAAATCAAAGCCGGTATTAATATTTCTAGCTTGAAGATTGTCGCCGGCTTGCCCAGCTAAAAACCATAGGGAAGATACAACTACTGCTAGTAGACCTAATTGTGTGACCCATTTAATGACAACTACATCACGCCATAAAGGAACTCTTTGAGAAACTGCTTTAAGTGTGCTTGAGTTTTCTTCTGCGGATGATTGCATAGGTTTTCTTTTCGCTTAAACCTGAGACTGGGTTATGGAAATCATAGCAAATACTAGCGTCCCTGTATAAGTAAAAAAGTCCTAGGCCCAAGGTGAAATTCACCTTGGGCCATTAGGACTTTATTAAAAGATAAGAGTTTTACTTATCGTGCTGGTGGAGCGTAAATTAATCCACCATCTTTCCAGCCGGCGTTAGCGGAACCGTCACGATAGAGACCTACTGGATTGAGGTTTCTATTGTAAATGTCGCTGTAGTTACCGACCTGTTTGATTACTTGATGGAAAGCGTCAGCGCTTAGTCCCATAGTGGTCTGGAGTTCACCATCACCACCGAGTAGACGTTGGAGCTCTCCTTCGTATGAGGATCCTGCACCTACATTGCCCTGATTTACTCCGTATTCATCAGCAATGATTGTTGCATAAACGGTCCAGTTAACTGCATCTGCCCACTTAGAGTCATTTTGACCGTAGGTAGGTCCTAGAGGCTCCTTGGATATTGGAGTAGCTGGGAAAATAACCCATTCCTCATCAGCAGGTTGCTGTTTAACTTTACGACCCACAAGAGCCGATCCGTCAGTGGTTGAAATATCACAAGCGCCATCGATAAATCCTTGCCAGTATTCATCGCTGGTTTCAAATGTCTTGAGTGTGATATTTACATCTGCAAGCTTTGCATATTCTGAAACATTCTTTTCAGTTGTTGTTCCTGCGTTTGTGCAGACAACTGCGCCTTCAAGGTCAGCTGCTCCGGAGTTTGCGGTAAACCCATCGGAAGCGCGGCCCATAAGCTGCTGTCCGTCATAATAAGTTGTTGGTCCAAAGTCCATACCTACGTCGGTATCACGGCTTTGAGTCCAGGTTGTGTTACGGATCAAAACGTCAACATCACCACTCTGTACGGCGGTGAAACGCTCTGATGCTGTTAGAGCTGTGAACTTAACTGCATTTGCATCTCCAAGAACTGCAGCTGCTACGGCACGACAGTAGTCGGCATCAAAGCCTGTCACTGAACCGTCAGCTTGAGTTTCTGAGAATGCAACAGCACTTCCACTTACTCCACAATGCAAGGTTCCACGGGCCTGAACGGTGTCAAGAAGACTTCCGTCGGCAACCATTTCAACTTGCGCGGCAGCTGCTGTTGTAGCAGGTGCTGCCGCTGGTGCTTCTTCTTCATCGCTACCACAAGCAGCGGCGACAACCCCAATGGTTAGTGCTACTGCAAGTAGTTTTACGAACTTGCTGGTCATAAGTAATTCCCCTCCAATTAACTGGGATATCCAAATAGGTTTTTCCTATTCGACCGTTAACGGTAAATAAACGTTATGTCTGAAAGCTATAAGAGGCAACTTTTGAAAAAACTTCATACTTTTGTAAGGTTTAATAACTTAAAAAGCCTGATTTTATAGGGTTTTAGGTTTAGTTGATTTGCCGGTTCATGTCTTTCCAGTAAGGTTCCCGTAGTTTAAATTTCTGCAGTTTACCAGTGGTGGTTCTTGCAAGTTCTTCAAGAAAATCAATTGAAGTCGGACATTTGTAATGAGCAAGGTTTTCTCGGCAATAAGAAATTAATGTTTTTTCATCTGTTGATTCGCTTTCTACAAGCACAACAAGAGCTTTAACAGTTTCTCCCCATTTCTCGTCTGGCACTCCTATTACAGCAACTTCTGCGACCGACGGGTGAGAGAAAAGAACATCCTCTACTTCAATTGATGAAATATTTTCACCGCCGGAAATTATTACGTCTTTTTTTCGGTCAGTTATTGTCACATATTGATCTTTTCCGAGTGTTGCCCCATCACCTGTGTGGAACCAGCCGTCCGCTAGCGCTTCGTCGGTTGCCTCAGCTTGCTTCCAGTAGCTTTTTAGGACATGGTTACCTCGAACCAAAAGCTCACCATCTGGTGAAGTAGAGAGATCTATGCCAAGTGCTGGACTACCGGCACTTGAAAGCAAAGTAGCTCTTTCTTGTGCTGTCTTATCATCCCACTCTGGACGGATACGGTTCATTGTTACGAATGGAGCTGTTTCTGTTAAACCGTAGATTTGAATGAATTCCCAGCCTAGTTCCGTTTCGACTCTTTCTATTGTTTTGGTAGGTGGTGGTGCTCCTGCAACAACTATTCGCATCTTTCCACTTCCGGGAATTTCTCCGTCCCAGTCAGTTGCAGCTTCGAGGATGGAAGCTATTACAGCTGGAGCGCCGCAGAGCAGAGTGACGTCATGTTCTGCGATGCGTTTTAGGATTTCTAAGCCGTCTACTTTTCTTAGGACGATATGTCGGCCTCCCATTCCAGTAATTGCGTAAGGCATTCCCCAGCCATTGCAGTGGAACATAGGAAGCGTATGGAGATATATCTCGCGATGGTCAACGCCGGTCTGCCAACCAAAGATTGCAGCATTTAGCCACAAGTTTCTATGTGTCATTTCGACACCTTTAGGACGAGCGGTGGTGCCACTTGTGTAGTTGATGGTCGCTGTGGCGTTTTCATCTGGAGTCCAGGGCTTCGGAGTATTCGTGTTTTCAAATAGATGATCTGATTCTTCGCCTAAAACAAAAAAATGTTTCACATTGATGTCTGCAAGATCTTCCTTAAGTTCAGGGTCGATTAAAAGAACTTCCGCGCCTGAGTGTTCAACTATGTAAGAAATTTCTTCTTTATTAAGTCTGAAGTTTATTGGAACTCCGACTCTGCCAAATGCGCTGGTTCCAAATAGGAAGATAAGCATCCTTGTAGAATTTTGTGAAACGATTGCTATTCGTGCACCTAGTTCAATTCCAAGAGCGTCAAGTCCTGCAGCTAAACTGCGAGCTGATTGACCGAGTTCTTTATATGTGAGTTCACTTAAGGGGTTTGCTGGTTGATCAGGTTCATCGACTACGGCAATTTGATCTCCGTAGACCAGTTCAGCTCTTTTGAGATAGTCGATAAGGGTTAGTGGTATCTCCATGTTTGCCTCGTTGTCCTAAGTGTTTCCTGAAGAGAGACTACTTCGAATTGGTGTTCATTTTCATCTCAGGTAATACGCTTATATTAGAAATAGAAAAGTTAGTTGCACTCTTATGGGGAGAAGGCGATGGAAGACAACAGAGATTTACTGGAAGAGTACCGGTCAAGCATCGACAATGTTGATGCTGCTCTGATTCATTTACTCGCTGAACGGTTTCGTATAACTCATCAAGTTGGTGTCTATAAGGCCGAGAATGGTTTACCTGCTGAAGACAAAGAAAGAGAAGCTGAACAGGTTAAACGAATGCGTGAACTGGCAGAAGATGCCGGCATAGATCCTGTATTTAGCGAAAAATTTCTACGTTTTATCATTGAAGAGGTAATCAGACATCATGTCGAGATCGATACTGATGCTTCTTCTGATTAACGCTCAATCTTTTGAGCATTTTAAGGTTTGAGCGTTAGTTGCCTCTAGGCGTCTTCTTTATGAAAGATCTCATGTGCCGCTTCTCGCACCTCTTCATCTTTGTCTTCAAGACTCTTGTCAAGATCAAAGTCTTCATATTCTGAGCCTGTATCAACCCAGTCTTCAAACTCGATTACGCCTATTTCAGTGAAACGGTCACGAAGCCATGCGTCTCCTGCATCAAGAAGTCCAAGTTTTTTGCAGTTAGGAACTATTTTTGAAAACAGCATGCGTTGGAAGACTTTTAATTCTTCAGGCATTTCGAGCTGGTATTTAACCATTTCTTTAACATCAACTCCTAGCTTTTCCCACATCTCTTGGCGTAAGAAACGGTCTCTCATGCGAAGTGCAGCTTCGAATGTGAACTCTTGCCTTTCACGGATCTCTTTAGCATCCATATCCTTGTAAATCTCTTGAAGACTTAAAACCCCGAATGCGACATGTCTGGCTTCATCGGACATGACATAACGAAGCAATTTTTTGAGAAGAGGTTCTTCTGTAGTTTGGTGCATGAAACCAAAGGCTGCTAGAGCTAGTCCTTCAACCATTATTTGCATCCCCAGATAGGTGATATCCCAACGACTGTCGTTGATTATGTCATCGAGTAGGGCTTTTAAGTGGTGATTAACCGGATAGTTGATTCCACCCATTTTCTGATCGAGGTATTGAGCGAACACTTCAACATGTCTTGCTTCATCGACCACCTGGGTAGAAGCGTAGTATTTAGCATCAATCCAAGGAACAGTCTCAACTATTTTTGCCGTGCATAGAAGCGCTCCCTGTTCACCATGCATGAACTGTGAAAGACTCCAATTGAGAGATTCGACTGCCATTTCCTTCCACTGCTTGTCAGAAAATTTATGAAGAGGGGATTTAGGATTCTCTTTGAAGTAATCAGCCTCTAAAGGATTTGCTGGGAGAAGCATGGTGTATGGGTCCACTTCGATGGACCAGTCAAGATCAGTTTGACCGTTCCATTGTGAAGTTTTTGCTTTTTCATACAAACGGTCAAGAGGAGCTCGTTCTCCTTTGTCATAACCCCAGGTGAAGATCGCATCAGCGTTATCTTCGACGGTGTGTATTAAGGAAGTTACGTCCTCATTCCACACTGAATACTCAGTTATTCTTTCTGGGTCATTAGCATATTCTTCGATGCTTTGATTAGTTTCTACTGTGGTCACGATTATCCTCCGTGGGTTTTCGTTTCGGTATTAATAAATGCTTCAATTACTAGATTTATAACTGTTGTCCAGTCATCTCTGGAAGGGAGTTCCAGTCCAATGGTTCTGGTTAAGGTCATTCCAAATCCAATCGCATGAGCCAATCTCATTAGTGCAAGTTTGTTTTCATCTTGCTGCGGGGCTGCTTCTTCAATTAGCTGACCAAGTTTATTTTCTTCACTTTGTAAAACATGACGCAACCGTTCGGCGAGCTCAGGGTCACGTTTTGCTGCAACTACAGCTTCGAGAAAAAGTCCCGTTCCATCTGAAAGGTCATCTAGAAGATGGTCTCCGAGATGGGAGAGCACGTCGACAGCTGATGCATTCGAATGAAGTGAGTTGAGTTGTGTCAACAAATGTCTATCTACTGCATCAATAAGAAGTTCAGCTTTTCCGCTATATCGACTGTAAATTGCTCCAGTTGTGACTCCTGCACGGCGAGCTATCTCAGCTACACCTGCTTTTTCGTAGCCATTTTCTGCGAAAACCTCTGCAGCTGCATGAAGAAGACGTTCTTTTAGCTCATCTTGATCTGTATGCGTTAATTCAGTTGCAAGAGCCATGTATCGATAATAACGGTTATTATCGAAATGTCAAGTCATGGTCAGTCAATTCAAGGTCGTAGAAGTTTTAAGCGAGAGTCGCTGCTAAATCTGACTCCAAGGCGTTTCTTTGCTCTTTTGAAAGCTCAACTTCTCCCGCTAAGTCACCAAATGTGCAACCAAGAGCGATGGCAGGCTCTTCAGTAGCAAAATTTAGGTATTGAACTGCAGATAGTCTTCTATCTCCTACTTGGGTCGAATCGTGTTGAGCGAATATTTTGTTACCTTTTTGGTCTAAAAGGTATATACATTTTTCTAGCCCCATCCAACTTTCTAAAAGAGGCTTTCTGTCAGATTCTGCTTCTATTTCTATCAACAAGACACAAGCTAACTCTCCAGATTTTCCTAGAAAATTGTTGTAAGTACTTAGTTCTTCCAGGATCGCAGATTCTCTAGCAATTTTTTCAGCTCTCATGATTTCAAGAATCTGGTACCTGATCGTTTCATGATTTTCGAATAAAAAAGTTAGGTTTTCCCCTAGATGAATTCGGCGAGGTTTTTTAATTTCGAAAACTTTGCTTCGGATTTCTGCTCGATGATCTTCATATGTTTGGTAGTCGATTATTTCTGATCGTTTCACGTGGTGTGATTGATTTTCAGAAGTTTTTTCAGTCATTAGCAGTTTCTTCTTCTATTTTGTCAACAGAATTGGGAAAACCAGAAGTCTCGTAAGCTTTAGCCAAAATAGACATTGGATGCATTGGTCTTCTATCAGAATGTTGGTCAAATTGCATTGCAGCCAAGGGGCAATCAGTCGCCCAGATTTCTGCGGAACTTTCTGACATCGAATCGAAGGATTTTTTTCCAATTCGTACTGAAGCTTCAAATCCCTCGGTCTTCATGGCATATGTTCCGTCGTGACCACAGCATTCCATCGTAGTGTCGACCTTAACTCCTGGGATTTTACGAAGAAGATCTCGAGCCTTGAAGCCGATTGACTGGGCTCTCAAATGGCAAGGGGTGTGATAGCTCACTTTCTGTGGAGTCGTTGCAAAGTCAGTATTAAACCTTTCTTCATTTCGAATGGACCACAAATACTCACTTGGGTCAGCAACTTTTTCCGCTAGCAGCAAAGCTCTTTCTTTATCTTCTTCTTTAACTAGTTCCGGGTATTCCTGTCTGAGCATCATCGAACAGGTCGGGTTTATAGCTACTACTTTTTTTCCTGCTTTAACATGTGGTTCGAGAAGATCTAGA
>Ga0208764_10000077_pt1 | contig 49016 bp, 45 predicted proteins | sample ETNtaG_18_FD_185762 | JGI IMG/M metagenome (GOLD analysis project Ga0208764, IMG submission 185762) | Marine microbial and viral communities from oxygen minimum zone, Eastern Pacific Ocean - ETNP201302SV91 (SPAdes) (version 2) | ecosystem: Environmental > Aquatic > Marine > Oceanic ... | reverse complement strand
CACAGTATTAAGGAGCGTCTTCTTAGCTTTCTCAAAGAAGAGATATCTAATGGAAAAAAGATCTATGCATACGGGGCATCCACTAAGGGTAATACAACTTTGCAGTTTTTTGATATAGATTCTACTCTTATACCAAAAGTTGCAGATAGGGATGAAAATAAATTTGGTAAAAAAACAGTAGGGACTAACATAGAGATTATTTCTGAGGCACAAGCAAGAGAAGAGCATCCTGATTATTTTTTAGTCTTGCCCTGGCACTTAATAGAGCCTTTTTCAGAAAGAGAGACAGAATATCTGCAAAAAGGGGGGCAATTTATTGTACCTATGCCTGAATTAGCGTTGGTATCGAAAGAAGGCATTAAAGATATATAGGAAAGAGAATATGAAGAAGATAGAAACACTTAACCCAAACTGTAATTTAGATACAGTTAAAGATGGAAGAGGGGGGATTTTTACATTTTATCCTGAAGATCCAATAGTTGAAATGAATTTTAATATAGTAAAAACTGGGAAGATTAGAGGTAACCATCATCATCCCGAGTTTGATGAATACTACATACTTACCTCAGGAGAGGGTGTCCTTATATATAAGGATGAAGATGATAAGGATGAATTTATTTTTATGTCCAGAGGAATATGTACTAGGACACCAAAGGGCGTAAGCCATGTTTTTTTTGCAATATCTGAGTGTACTTTGGTTGTTTGTTTAACAAAAAAATGGGATGACTGTGATGTGCCTATAGTTCATGAAAATTTAGGGATGGGTACTGGCGATCATGGAGATCCTGATTCTCCTTACTATAAGGGTTAATTTCTAACAAAACTATGACTCTTAAATATGGTTTGCTTGGCTGTTCAAATATAGCTCAAAAGAGTTTTTTCCCAGTTATGTCAGCCTCAAAAATTTTGGAGGCTAACTTTATAGGCAGCAGATCAATTGAGAAAAGCAAAGAATGGGCAGAGAAGTACGATGTACCAAATTATGGAAGCTATGAAGATGTAATTAATAGTAACGTTGATGTTGTTTATATTACATTGCCAATTGCTTTACATGAAGAATGGGCTATAAAAGCACTCAATGCTGGTAAGCATGTACTTTGTGAAAAATCTTCGACAATATCTTTGCAGTCAGCTATTGATATGGTTAGAGCTGCTAAAAATAATAAAAAAAGAATAATGGAAGGATTTTCATTTAGATTTCATCCTCAACACAAAATCATTAATGAAATAGTATTAAAAGAACTTGGACAGATACAAAACTTTTTTGGGATGTATGGCTTCCCTGATCCAGCAGATAATGATATTAGATGGCAAAAGGAATTAGGCGGGGGTGTATTAAACGATATGACTTGTTACCCAATATGTGCAATTAGAGAAATATTTGGTGATACTGTAGAATCAGTATTCTCTCAATTTGTAATTGATGAAAGATATGGTGTAGACAGATCCAACGATATCATGATTAATTTTAATGATGGCAAGAGCGCGCATATCTCAGCAGGTTTTAATAATTATTATCAATCGAAATATATTTTGTGGGGTAGCGAAGGAAGGCTAACAACAAAAAGAGCATACGCAGTTCCTCCCTCATACCAAACAAGCGTCTTCCTTGATAAGGATGATAAAATTGTTGAACGGACAATAAAGGTTGCTGATCAATTTAGTATTATGTTAGATGTTTTTTCAAAGGCTGTAACTGGAGAAAAAACAGAGCCATTTAATTTTGAGAAGGATTTGGTGAAACAAGCGAAACTGATGGAAGCAATTAGAATTTCTGCAAGAGAAAAAAAATTAGTGTACTTATCTGAGCTCGACTAAGAATTATCAATAAGATTTAGATAGTAATAATTAATTAAGTGGTAGAATTACATCATGAAAAAAAAAGCATTAATATTTGGGGTAACCGGCCAAGATGGTGCTTATCTTGCTGACGCTCTTCTAAAAAAGGATTATATAGTTCATGGAGTTAAAAGGCGACAATCAAGCTTAAGCTCTGCAACTAGATTAGACCCTATCTTTAAAGATCCAATCCAAAGGAAAACAAATTTTACCCTCCATTATGGCGATCTAACTGATGCATTGAGTATTTCTTCTTTAGTTTCAAAGATAAAACCTGATGAAATATATAATTTAGCGGCACAAAGCCATGTTGCTGTTTCATTTGTTATACCAGCTTATACAGCTCAGGTGGATGCATTAGGTACATGTAATATATTAGAAGCTATTAGAATGAATGACCTAGAGAATAAAGCAAAATTCTATCAAGCATCAACTTCAGAATTATACGGAAAGGTTTTAGAAGTTCCTCAGAGTGAAACTACTCCATTCAACCCACAGAGCCCATATTCGATTGCTAAAATGTATGCTTTTTACATGACTAAACTTTATAGAGAAGCTTATGGCGTGTTTGCAACAAATGGCATACTTTTTAATCATGAGTCACCCTTAAGAGGTGAGAATTTTGTTACTAGGAAGATTACTTTAGGCCTATCAAAAATAAAACTAGGCCATGAAAAAAAACTATCATTAGGTAACATTGATGCAAAACGAGATTGGGGGCATGCCAGAGATTATGTCAACGCTATGTGGAAAATATTGCAAACTGATGAACCAAGAGACTATGTCATTGCAACAGGCGAACAATATAGTGTGAGAGATTTTGTGGAAAAAGCCGCATTATTAATTGATCTTAAAATTCATTGGGAAGGAGAAGGGATTAATGAAGTTGGCATAGATCAGGATGGAAGAACAATTATTGATATTAGAGAGGAATATTACAGACCTGCTGAGGTAGAAACATTATTAGGCGATCCAAGCCTAGCAAAGAAAGATTTAAATTGGCAATCAGAGACAACCTTCGATTCATTGGTTGAAGAGATGATGATTTCAGATTTAGCTCTTTTAAAAGAAGGACAAATGCCTAATCCTTTTAAATAATAGGTTATAGAAACCTGCTATCTGTATATTATTTAGGCGACCATATAATTCTTATAAAAAATATAGTTATTATCTTTTTATGAAAAAAATTTTAATTACAGGAGGAGCTGGATTTATCGGTACAAATGCCGTGCATTATTTTGCAAAGAAAGGTTGGAATGTTTTTTTGCTTGATAATCTTTCTAGAAAAGGGTCAAAGGAAAATCTGAGATGGCTGGAATCACAAAAGGATTATTCTTTTATATTTAAGAAGATTGATATTAGGGATAAAAAAGATATTGATAAGCTTTTTAAAGAAGATAATTTTGATGCACTCATTCATCTAGCAGGACAAGTTGCAGTTACAACTTCAATTGATAACCCAAGGGATGATTTAGATATTAATATTTTAGGTACATTTAATCTCCTTGAGTCGATAAGAAAATATTCACCCAATACAACGATAATTAATGCATCGACAAATAAAGTTTATGGTGAACTTGAAAATTATGGTGTTGTTGAGGAGGATCTGAGTTATAAATATAAATCTCACCCAAATGGTATAAGTGAATCTGCACTACTAGATTTTCATTCTCCTTATGGTTGTTCAAAAGGCTCGGCAGATCAATACGTTCTTGATTACGCTAGAATATATGACATAAAAGCAACAACTTTTAGACAATCATGTATATATGGGCCTAGACAGCATGGAAGCCAGGATCAAGGTTGGATTTCTTGGTTTATAATATCTTCATTATCTAAGCGACCAATTAACATTTATGGCAATGGCAAACAAGTTAGAGATGTTTTGTATATTGATGACCTAATACGTGCTTATGATTTAGCTATATCCCAATCTTCAAATATAACGGGCGAGGCATTTAATATAGGTGGTGGATCTAGTAATTCTATTTCATTAATTCAGTGTATTAATATGATCGCTGAAATATTGGATACAAAGGTAGAATATAATTTTTCTGATCCAAGACCTGGAGATCAGAAGATTTTTGTTTCTGATATTAACAAGATAAGTAAGGCGCTAAATTGGGAGCCAACTTATTCAGTTAAAAAGGGCGTTGGTAATTTGATCAATTGGACAAAAACAGAGCTAGACCTTTAGATCATGAGCACTTTAAATATAGGTATAGTTGGATTTGGCCATGTAGTTTTAAATGCACATCTTCCGATACTTAGAGTTCTTAAGGGTGTAAAAATAAAATGGGTTTTAGACCCTGATCCTAAAGAAGCTGAATTGTTAAACCATTTACATATATCTAGGGTTTCATCAATCGATGAGCTTCAAGATTTTCCTGAAACAGATATAGTTCTTTTAACTAGCCCTTATGGTTCTAGACCTCCGATATTTAATTCAATGAGAGGCATGGTTAAGGGCATTTATTGCGAAAAACCTTTTGCTAAGAGTGTAAGTGAGCATATCCAAATAACTAAAGATTACCCTGAGCACTCTTTTGCAATAGGTTATCAAAGAAGATCTTTAGGTAATGTAAATATTGTCAAGAACATCATCGAAGATAATATTTTTGGTCCCTTAAAGGAGGTTAAATGCGAATACGGTTATCATAATATTTCTTCAGGCAGCTTTCATAGTAATTTTGAACTTTCTGGGGGAGGTATTTTATTTGAATCAGGCGTCCATTGGATTGATTCAATGCTTTATTCAATTAATCCATTAGATATTGAGAAGCAAACTGCTGATGTTATTTATCATGACAAACTAGATATACATACCGATGCGAGTTTTTCAATAAGACTTGAGGATGGCAGGGAAATAAATTGCGATATTATGATTTCGAATCTTAAAGAAACCGCTGATAAGATTACTTATATCTTTGAAGACGTCTCAGTTGATCTATATCTTTATAATGAAAATGATCCACCAGTAGTTATTCCTAATAAAAACAATAATAAAACTTATGCGGTTAGCAACTTTTTAAGTGAGATTATTCCAAACACATCACTTGGACAAGGAGCAATATTTTGGAAGGATTATATAGATTCCTATATAAACAAAAGGGTTTCCTATACAAATGCATCACAATCAATTCTTACAACAAAAGCTATAGAACAGATCTATAATTCTTGAGATATGGAGAATAAAAATTCAAAAATTGTGATACTTGCAGCAAATAGCCAATTAGGGATAGAGATTTGCCTACACTTAAGTACTTTTGAGAATGTTTCTATAACTGGTGTAGTGAGAACTGAGGTAGCAGGCGCATTATTAAAAAGATTAAATATAGAATATAAGGTTGGCGAATTGAACGGCAATAGTGAAATAGAAGATATTATTTCAAATGCAGATTTAGTCTTTGATTTAGCTGCGCCAACAAGAGGCCTATTAAAAGATAAAAAGAGATTTTATAAAAATAGGTTGTCATCAATCTTTAATAAAATGAAAAAAGGCAGCACATTTGTTTTAGCTAGTACACAGGCAGCTTTTGGCTACAAGGAACCACTTTATCCTAAACTTAAATATTACTTTTTCCCTAGATCCGTTTATGCTGCGAATAAAAGATATGCAGAAAAGCTAGCTAAAAAATTAGGTAAAAAGAATGATATTGATATTTATCTATTTAGGCTTGCGGATGTTTATGGCATAACTCAAAAATCTACCGCTCTATTAAGAGAGCTAATAGCTAAAAACTATAGTTTTACTGTAACTAATACTCCAGCAAATACTATTTTTACGTATGAGATAGCATTAGCTTTGATGAATATAATTAAAAGATTAGAATCACCAGGCTTATATACCATGGTCTCTAATTATCCTTGGACATATAGTCAAATATTGGAATACATAGCTTCAATAGATAATCTGAAAGTAAAAATTAATTCTATAGAAATTCCAAAAAAGAATAGCTTTTATTATTTGAAACAAATTAAGCAGGTTATACAAGAATCAGTTATTAAAAGAAGGGATTTCTTTATGGCAAATTTTTCGATCTTTGAGAGAGTTATTCCAAAATTAAAACACTCAATGCTCAAAAAAAGGGCTGAGCGAGAGATCACAATGAACGGTAATTTTCCGGAGTATAGAGGTCTCATAAGATTAAGCGGTGTTTTACCAGGGAGAAGATTTAGTTCACTACCAGACTTAAGAAAGACTATAGGGACTTATGAAAAGAAGATAATGAAGCAAATAGATGATTTGCTTTGACATCGAGGTTTTAAAATAATTTAGATAAAAATATAATTAGATAGATGGATAAATCATTACTTGTAAAAATTTTTGGCCATAAAGCTACATTAATTCATGATGATACAACTGTTGTGGATAGATGGCTCTGGCTAAAAAGCCGATTGCCAGAGACTAAGAATCAGGAAAAACTAATCGATATAGGATGTGGTAATGGTTCTTTTACTATAGGCGCATCATTAAGAGGTTATAACTCTTTAGGATTAAGCTGGGATGATAGCAATCAAGAAATTGCCAACTTGAGAGCAAAAATATGTAATGTTAAAAATGCTAATTTTGAGATATTAGATGTTAGAGCTTTGGATTCTAGAAAAGATCTTTCGGATCAATTCGATGTTGCTATCTGTCTAGAAAATATAGAGCACATAATTAATGATCAAAAATTAATTGATGATATTACAACATGTTTAAAGCCTGGTGGTAAATTACTTTTAACTACACCCAACTATCATTTGATACCTCTAACTGATGATGATGATGGGCCGTTTCTTGAAATAGAAGATGGTAGACATGTTAGAAGAGGTTATACTTCTGAAATGATAAAAGAACTTTGTGACAATGCTAATCTGGAATTAAAGGAAATAACTTTTTGTTCAGGTTTTGTTAGTCAAAAAATAACAAAAATGTATCGTCTGATTTGCCCTGTTAGCCAATTGTTAGCTTGGGCTATAATAACTCCACTCAGAATTTTACCTCTAATATTTGACCCAATTATTTCAAAAGTTTTTAAGTATCCTTCTTTATCGATCTGTTTTGAGGCACATAAAGCTGTAGAATAAAATCTTTGAACTAACTGATTATGAAAATTCTTGAATTTGGCGAATATTCGAATGATGGTTTCGGGACACTTAGCTTTTTCAAAAGAGGTTTTGAAGACCTTGGACATAGCGTCCAATTTTTTCAAACTAATCAAAGTAGATCAGATAATGTTTTCATCGATAAGGCAAAACGAAAGATAAATGATGTTTTTCAGCCTAAGATAAGTAATACAACACTTAATGACTTCAATCACTTAGTAAACGAATACAAACCCGAGGTTGCTCTTACTTCTTTAGGAGGTATGAGTGAGAAATTACCACTTGATTTCCTTGAAATATTGACTGGACTCAAAATACCAATATTTTGTTATTTTACAGATCCAGTACCTGAAGAGAATCAGGAGTTTCTTTCAACAATTCCACTTTATAGGGGAATCTTTACATACAATCGACACTATATACCAACTTGGTACTGGTATGGCGCGAACGTAGTTAAGTATCTTCCTTTCGCTAGCGATCACATAATTCATCAACCAAAAAAACCACCTTCAGATAAAATGAGTTATTATCATAGTCCAATTGCATATCTAGGAACATGGCAACCAAATGGTGAAAGATGGCCAAGTCTCCTAACACCCTATGGTTTAAAAGTCTGGGGCAACCAATGGTCAAAAATAAAATCGAATAATGCATTAATGGATGCTTGGCAAGGAGAAGGTCACGGGACAAACAAGGATTTCACATACATATGTTCAGCCTCAAATATTATATTTAATATTGTTAGGGCATTTAATGGACAAGGACATTCAATGAAGACTTTTGAAATTCCAGCATGCAAGGGTTTTGCAATCACAAATAGAACAAATGAACAACTTGAATTCTTTCCCGAGGATGAGGCTTGTATTTACTTCTCTACAGAAGAAGAATTGATAGATAAAGTTGAATATTATTTAAATAATGAAGACGCTAGAAAGCCAATTACAGAGTGTGCTTATAAGATTGCAAAAGATCATACATACAGAGATCGATGTAATCTGATGATAAAATATTTTAATGAATATTTTTAAGAAAAAAATACTAAGAATAAAAGGATGATATGAGGCATGGCTAATAATAAGAACCAATTAGAATCTATCTATAAAGGCAAAACTATAATTATAACAGGCCATACTGGTTTCAAAGGTAGCTGGCTTTCAATATGGTTATCAAGTTTGGGCGCAAAAGTAATAGGTCTTTCTATAGATATTCCTTGTCAACCATCTAATTTCGAAGTTAATGAGCTAAATAATATCATCGATGATCGAAGGGTTGATATCAGGGAAGCAGAAAAGGTTAGGGAGATTATTCACAAAGAAGAACCTGATTTTATTTTTCATTTGGCTGCACAATCTTTAGTCAGGCGTTCTTATGAAAACCCTCTAGATACTATTTTAACCAATGCCTATGGCAGCTCTAGCATTTTGGATGCTTTAAGAGATTTTGAGAAAAATGTTACCGTAGTAATGATAACTAGCGATAAAGCCTATGATAACGTTGAATGGCCATGGGGCTATAGAGAAACAGATAACCTAGGCGGCAAAGATCCATATAGTGCTTCTAAGGGCATGGCAGAATTAGCTATAAAAACGTACATAGAATCTTTTTTTAGGAAAAATAATAACATTACAATAGGGATTGCTCGAGCTGGGAATGTTATTGGCGGAGGAGATTGGGCTGAAGACAGGATTGTCCCAGATTGCATAAGATCATGGTCAGACAATCTGCCAGTTGATATTCGTAATCCACTTTCAACAAGGCCATGGCAGCATGTTTTAGAGCCATTAAGTGGTTATTTAGCATTAGGCGCTGCTTTAACAGTTGAGCAAAATCTTCATGGAGAGGCATTTAATTTTGGACCATCTGTTGATCAGAACTATTCTGTCAAGGAGCTTATTAATGAAATGGAGAAATGCTGGGAAAATGTTAGCTGGAATGATGTTTCTAAAAAGGATGAAGAATTCCATGAAGCAGGTCTCTTGAAGTTAAATTGTGATAAAGCATTAGCACTTTTAAATTGGACATCAACTTTGGAATTTAATGAAACTGTTGGCATGACAGTCAATTGGTACAAGAATTACTACCAACAAAAAGGTCAAAAAGATATTTATGAGTACTCATTAGATCAGATTAATCAGTACGTTTCTCTTGCTAGAGAAAAAGGAATTAAATGGTCGATATAAATCCTAGTCAGAATATTGATGGAGTGATACTTACATCTTTAGAAATAATACAAGTGGAAGGCGGCAATGTTCTTCATGCTATGAAAAATGGAGATATTGGTTTTAGTGGCTTTGGTGAGGCATATTTTTCTTCAGTTGAGCATAAAGTCATCAAAGGTTGGAAGAGACATTTTGAAATGATATTGAACATTGCTGTTCCTATTGGACATATTAGATTTATCTTATTTGATGATAGAGATAATTCTATAACTAAAGGCTGCTATCAGGAGGTTATTCTTTCAAGGAATAATTATCAGCGACTGACAGTTCCACCAATGATTTGGTTTGCTTTTGAGGGGATTGCAAAAGATAGTAGTCTATTATTGAATCTTGCTAGCATTCCTCACAAGAAAGAGGAGCAGGAAAATCTACCATTAGATCAGATTGAATTTGATTGGAATTAGTATTGACCTGAGATTTTTTTGAATCTATTTAGACTTTATCTGCAAACTAATATTTATTAAGACTAAAAAAAGCTTGATCTATGATTTTAAAAATTAGCTTTATAGGCAATCTAGAAAATAAAAAAAGATCATTTGTATAAATATTATTCATATCACAGGCAAGTCTCATCTCCTTAGAAATAAGTAGGTTACTCTTATAATCCTTAGTGCTAGCACCTCCCTCCCTCATTAAAACTGAGCAAAAATTAGCTTTGTGATATTTGACTTCTTCATTTAGGAAAGCTCTCAATGAAAATTCATAATCTGCTGCAATCTTAAAAGAAAGAGAATAAAAGCCTATCTTTTCAAATAAATCTTTCTTAACAAACATTCCTGGATGAGGTGGCATCCAACCAAACTTTAGTTGCCAAGGATGAAAGCTTTTTGCACTCATTTTTCTTAATACTTTTGGGTCTTCTGGTTTACCATTGAAAAAAGCAATATCTGAAAGGCAAATATCACAATTAGTATTAGTTTTGAAAGTATCTATTATTTTTTCTATTACTAAACTATCTTTATAAACATCGTCAGAGTGTAAAATTCCAATGATATCACCAGTAGATGCTTTTATACCCTTGTTAAGGCCATCATACATACCTTTGTCATTCTCTATGATTACATGATCAATGCTATTTTTATACTTCTCTAAAATATCTTTAGTGCCATCGTTAGAGCAGGCATCTATTACAATATATTCAAGGTTTTTATAGGTTTGAGAAAGAACTGATAGAACAGTATCCTCAATAGTGTCTATATTATTGTAGGAAACTGTAATGATACTAACTTTCGAGTTACCCTTCTTTTTCATAGAATTATAAGCTTATTGAGGGCAATATATAAATCAAAGGTTAGGCTCTTTTTTTAAGTGATCTTGCTAGAGCTGAAGTTTTCTTTCGATCTTAAACTATCTTGATTTTCTAAAAACCATTTATAAGTCTTCTCTAAGCCTTCTCTAATATTTGTTTTATATTCCCAACCTAGCTTTGCAAGAAGACTAACATCAAGCAGTTTTTTAGGCATGCCATCTGGCTTTGATGTATCAGTAATAATATCGCCCTTGAAATCTATCACATCAGATATAAGTTCTGATAATTCTAGAATTGAACAATCCTTACCTGTACCAATATTAATATGCGAGCAACTTGGGTCTATGTTTGCATTATAAATCTCTTGATCTAAACTCATGATATAGACACAGGCATCAGCTAAATCATCAACATATAAAAATTCTCTTTTTGGATCACCAGTTCCCCAAATGGTAACTGTTTCTGCATTATTACTTTTTCCTTCATGAAACTTTCTTATCAATGCTGCTAGAACATGCGAATCCTTTGGATGATAGTTGTCATTTGGTCCATATAAGTTGGTTGGGATCACAGATCTATAATTTCTACCAAATTGTTTATTATATGATTCACACAACTTAATTCCTGCAATTTTAGCTATAGCATAAGCTTCATTTGTGGGTTCCAAATGGCCTGTTAATAGCTGATCTTCAATCATAGGTTGATTAGCTAATCTCGGATAAAGACAAGAAGAGCCAAGAAAGAGTATATCCTGCACATCATTTTGATGAGATGCTTCGATAATATTACTAACGATATTTATATTCACATATAAAAAATCTTTTGGGTATGTGTTATTAGCTACAATTCCACCAACTAATCCTGCAGCTAAATATACTTGGTCAATGTCATGCTCATCAAAGAATGTCTCTACTTGAGGCTTAGAGACAAGATCCAGCTCTTGCCTAGACTTAGTAATAATTTCTACATCTTTATCTAACCGTAAACGTCTAAGGATGGCTGAACCAACCATACCATTATGTCCTGCTATAAATACTTTCTTTTTCATATACTCTTTAAAGTGTAAAACTTATATTAGTGATTCATCAGTACTGTAGTTAGTGATTATTTCTAAGAGTTCACCCTTTTTAAGAACTTCTGTTCCCTTGAATAGACACCATTTCTCTCAATGATACCATCTTTTTAGATCACTGCTTGTTGAATATTATACTCGATTTCACCTCTTTCAGAATCAGTTGAACAAATATTATAACTGAACAGTAGTGCTGATATGAGGATGAGTTTCTTCATAACTTAATTAACTATTCTTGAGTTTTTAAACCAATGGAAATATCGAAACTTAGTGATTGCAAAATATAACAAAGCACTGTCTATAAGAAACAAGACTATGAATCTTGTTCCCTCAGAAAATTCACCTTTTGATTCTGTATAACAAAAATAATGTGATTGGAATGATAGTATCGTTACACTTAAGTATAATACTAGGTGTTTAAAGTCTTCATAATAAAAAAACATAGATAAAATGGAGAAGCAATGAAAGTTTTAATTTTGGCTGGTGGTTTTGGATCTAGGCTTAGTGAAGCTACTAACGTTATACCTAAACCAATGGTTGAAATAGGTAATAAACCTATTTTATGGCATATTATGAAAATATATTCAAATTATGGATTTAATGAATTCATAATATTGCTCGGCTATAAGGGCTATGTAATTAAAGAGTACTTTTCAAATTATTTTCTGCATCAAAGTAATGTCAAGATCAATCTAGAAAATAATAGCCTAGAGATCCTGAATAGTAATGCAGAACCCTGGCAGGTTACTTTACTTGAGACTGGTCCAAACACAATGACAGGTGGAAGAATTAGGAAGGCTAGGGAACAAGTGGGGGAAGAGCCATTTTTCTTAACATACGGCGATGGTCTAGCAGATATAAATATTAAAGATACTTTAGAATTTCACAAAGCTCATAAAAAAGCCATAACAATGACTGCTATTCAGCCACCAAATAGATATGGAGTTTTAAACATTGATAACACTAGTCTTGTTTCAGACTTTCTCGAGAAGCCTGAAGGAGATGATTCATGGATTAACGGAGGTTTTTTTGTATGTCAGCCTAAAGTTTTTGATTATATTGCAAATGATGACACAACTATTTTTGAGCAAGAGCCATTGATAAATTTGGTCAAAGACAAAGAGTTATTTGCATATAAGCATAAAGGATTTTGGCAATGTATGGACACAATAAGAGATAAAACTTACCTAGAATCCTTATGGGATCAAGGCACTCCACCATGGAAAATATGGAAAGATTAATCTAATGATCTTAATTACAGGTGGTTTAGGCTACTTAGGTGGAAGAATTGCTAATCATCTAATGCAAAAACAAGATACTCCTATAGTATTAGGCGTAAAGGATAAAAATTATAAGCTTCCCGATGAGTTAAGAAATTGTAAAGTCATGCAATTAAATGTTCTTAGTGCATCTGATCTTAAAGCGGCTTGTAATGGCGTAACTTCCATAGTTCACTTGGCAGCCCTAAATTTCCAAGAATCACAAAAAGATCCCCAAAAAGCCTCCCTTATTAACACTGAAGGTACATATGAATTATTGAGATCAGCTGTTAAGACTGGCGTAAAGAAATTCATATATTTTTCAACAGCTCATGTATATAGATCACCATTAGAGGGCAACATTGATGAAACCACTAAAACACTTCCTGGAAACCCATATGCCTCTTCACATTTGGAGGCAGAAAAGCATGTTTTAAAATTTCATTCAGATAATAATATTAATGGAATAGTTTTTAGATTATCCAACGCCATAGGAAAGCCAATGGATAAGAACGTAAATTGTTGGATGTTGGCTGCAAATAACTTTTGTAAGCAAGCTATATTAAACCAAGAGATTATATTGAAGGGGGACCCATACCAGCAAAGGGATTTTATACCAATTTCTCATATTGAGAGACTTACCGAAGAGATATTAGATAGTTCTAAAATAGGTTATTACGGGAAGGTAATGAATGTGGGAAGTGAAAAGAGCCTTTCATTATTAGATCTAGCAAAAAAAATTTCTAATAGATGCAAAGTATTGTTTGGCTATGAGCCAAAATTAATTCAGAATCAAGAGAGTGACAAGAAAACAAACGATGGATTAAATTATAATTGTAAAGATTTCAAGGGCTTAAACATCTTTTCTGAAAAAACATTAGAAGACGAAATTGATGAGCTATTGAAATTCTGTAAAAAACTTTTTTAGTGGTTTATCTCAATAATTTTTTAAAAAAAGTAATCTTTATTTGTGAAAATACTAGCTATATTGATGAAAGACAGGAATAAATATGGAGAAGAGGCTTCTTTATATGCAAGAAAAGATTTTGGTATAAAAAAACAAGTCTATCTTATGGATAATGTATTTAAGTCATTATCCTGATCACAATAATCATGAAAGTTAATATATCAACAGTAGGAAGATTCCATGCTTTTAATCTTGCGTCAGAGCTCGAAAATAGAGGATATCTGAATAAGCTGATTACAACTTACCCAAAGTTTAAGGTCAGTGAGTGGTCTATTCCAAAAAATAAAATTGTTAGCAAAATTCTTTATGAACTATTTAGAAGATATGGCGAGAAGATAAAGATATTGGATCAATATTTTTTGGATAATATTGCACACAAAGGTATCGCTTTAACAGCCGCTAAATTTATTAATCAGGCTGATATAAGCATTGGTTGGAGTGGTAATAGTTTAGAAGCAATTTATGAATCTAATAAACAGGGTAAGATCTTTATACTTGAAAGAGGAAGCTCCCATTATAGTTATCAAATGGAGATTCTTAAAGAAGAGGCTAAGAGACAGAATCTCGAGGATTTCCAGCCAAATATTAAGCATTGGGAGAGAGAGCTTCTTGAATACAAATATACTGATTATATTTCTGTACCCAGCCAATTTGTTTATGACACGTTTATTGATTTTGGAATTTCAGAAAATAAGTTAATAAAAAACCCTTATGGTGTGAATCTAGAAGAATTTTACCCAGTAGAAAAAGAAGATGATATTTTCAGAGTGATTCATTGTGGAGGGATAAGTTATAGAAAAGGCATACCTTATTTACTAAAGGCATTTTCAGAATTAAATCTTGAAAACTCAGAATTATGGATCGTTGGATCGGTTGATACTGAAATAAAGGATTATATAGAGCAATATAGAGATGAGAATATTATTTTTCATGGCGCTAAAAAACAATCAGAACTATATTGGTATTTGAGTCAGTGTGATGTATTTTGTCTGGCATCTATAGAAGAAGGCCTAGCTATGGTACAAGCACAAGCGATGGCTTGTGGACTTCCAATCATTACAACTAAGAATACTGGCGGAGGAGAACTTGTTGAAAATAATAAGAATGGGTTTGTTATACCTATAAGAGATATTGAAGCAATAAAAGAAAAAATTTTATATCTATATAAAAATAAAGAATCTTCAAACCGGATGGGTCAAAAAGCTATAGAGACTGTACATAATGGATTTAGCTGGTCTGATTATGGCGATCGATATGCTGAAAATTTGAAAGAAATTTATTCAAAACATTTTAAGAAAAAACACTAATTAGTCTTAAAAATGGAAAATATTAATAAAAAAATAGCTTGGGAAAAAACAACCCTTTTTATTGCTCTCGCCTTCCTTATACTTGTAACAAGCTTTAATCCCTTTGAAAAAACATTAGTCTCTAGATTACTATCCTTAATGATAATTGCTGTTGGGATCCTGCCCTACATACTTTGGAGAAATGACCCTAACAGACAACAAATTCTTCCAGGCATAATTTGGTATGGCATTTTTTATATTATTTGCTTTGGTTTGACAGGATTTGTAGAACATAACATTATGACTGGTGCATATCAGGATTTTACTCATACAAGTGAATATATATCAAAAATGCTAACAATCATGCATCTAGGTATAGTTTTCGCAGTCTTCTATACATTAAACAAGTTATTTAAGAAAAAGATAGAAGTTGAGAAAACTAAATCTTTGCCTATAGAGAATGACAATCAATTTTATTTCATAATTTTTCTATGTTTTGTTATTACAGCAATTAGAGTCGTTGATAATGAGATAGGAGGTGTAGTAATTGGGATGATGGGTACTCTCTCATTTATGTACCTTTTTTATTACATATTTATAGAAAATAAAGGAAACTTTCTTCTTGCAACAATAGCATGTATTGGCTATTTAGAAACTGCTGGTGGCTTTCAAGGAAATATTAAGCCTTTTGTTGATTTAGGTTTTCTGATCTTCTTTGTCAACCTGCAAAAAGGAAGGATACTAATATTACCAGCTTTATTTATGGTATTGACAATTCTCATATATCAGCCTATGAAGGGCTATGTAAGGCCACTAATGACTGAGATAGGGGTAAGTAGCGCAGAAAGTTTCTCTGTTGGAATAGAAGCACTTGAAGGTAAAGGTTTGATTGACTTAGTAGATATAGCTACGTCAAGATTGGACCATGGAGCCTTATTATCTTCTTTTGTAGAGAATATAGATTCAAATGATTATATTAAATGGAAGGCATATGAAAATTTACCCTATGCACCAATTCCTAGATTCCTCTGGCCAGGAAAACCTGAGGAAGGATTAGGTAATGAGTGGGCAGTGCAAGAAGGGTGGTTAAATAGTGATGATTATATAACATCATACAATTTGCCATGGTTGCCACAGATGTATTTAAGTTACGGTCCTTTTGGGGTCATAATTGGCTCTTTGTTAATTGGTATAATACTTTATTTGCTTAATAGAGTTTATTGGACAGCACCTTCTAGGCCTTGGGATCATTCTATGGGGCTTGTAGCTTTATTGATAATGTTCAGCTTAGATTCAGATTTCACTATAACTTTCGGTATATTGGTAAAATTTATAATAATTGATATATGTGTGAGACTATTAAGAAACACTTTAGAAATTCAGAGGGATAAGTCTAGCTCATATTAGAGAAAACAGATTTATGATTAAAAATGAATTTAAAGAGCTTTCGAAATTGTCATCTAAGATTGGCAATAATCTTGATCTAATTCAAGGAGCAGGAGGTAATACCTCTGAAAAAATCGGCAACAGTTTATGGGTAAAAGCCTCTGGTTATTGGTTATCTGATGCTCTTAAGAAAAATATTTTTATACCAGTCAAGTATAAAAATATTTTGAAGAATATAGATAATAAAAAATCTGATCCTGTTTCATCAGAAGTTATATATTCAAAGATAACTGAAAATCTCAGACCATCAATTGAGACCACATTACATGCAATAATGCCCTATAAATATGTAGTTCATACACATTCTATTAATTGTATAGCAAACACGATCAGTAAAAATAATTTAAGCTCATTGAATGAAAAAATGTCTGGCTTCAATTGGTCTCTAGTTCCTTATACTAAGCCGGGTTTACCCTTAGCAATAAAAATTAAAGAAGCATTAAAGCCTCAAGTAGATACTATATTGATGGCAAATCATGGAGTTGTCTTTGGGAGTGATTGCATAAAAGATTTAGAGAAAAAAATTTTTGATCTTGAAAAAAGACTTAATAAACCATTAAGAAATATTAATCGGCCAATTAAATTGAAAGAATTAGAAAGTTTAGCTAGAAACACAGACTATTCTTTGCCTAAAGAGAATATTATTCATTCATTAGCTTTAGATGAAAGTCTTATTAAAGCAATCTCCAAACGTTCTCTTTACCCGGATCATGTGGTTTTTTTAGGCCCAGGTCCAATGAAGATATATGAAAAAAGTGATGCCATTAAGATATTAACTAACAAGAAAAATAATCCTGAGGTAATCATAATAGAAAACTATGGCGTCATAGCCCATAAATCAAGGAACCCTAATGTTGATCTAATGCTATATTGCCTTGCAAGCACTTTATTAAAAGTGGACCCTAAAGAAGAAATTATATTTCTAACTAAAAAAGATGAAGCTGATCTTCTTGGTTGGGATGCTGAAGATTATAGAATAGCTATTCAGAAAAATAGAATTTAATTATGCAAATCATTATACCAATGTCAGGATTTGGCGAGAGATTTCGCAGTGCTGGATATGATAAACCCAAGCCTTTAATTGAGGTTAATCATAAGCCTATCATCGATTATGTCGTAAGCATGTTTCCCAATGAAGAGAATATTAATTTTATCTGCAATGAGAGCCATCTTAAAGACAAAGATTTTAATATGGAAAACATTCTTAATTCTGTATGCCCAACTGCAAATGTAATTGCTATACCTGAGCATAAACTTGGCCCTGTTCATGCAGTTATGGAAGCTATGGATAATTTTAATGAAGATGAAGAAACTATCGTTAATTATTGTGATTTCACTTGTTATTGGGACTATAAGCATTTCAAAGAATTTGTTGAAAAGAACAATTGTGATGGAGCAATACCTAGCTATAAAGGGTTTCATCCTCATACACTTTGGAATAATAATTATGCATATTTAAAAGAAAAAGAATTTAAAGTTTTAGATATTCAAGAGAAAAAACCTTTTACTGATGATCCTCAGTCGGAGTTTGCTTCATCTGGCACCTACTATTATAGGTCCGGGAAAATAATGCAGGATTATTTTACTAGATGTATCAAAGAAGAGCTAATGGTTGGGAATGAGTATTATGTAAGCATGCCTTATAAACCAATGATACAAGATGGCATGAATGTGTTGGTATACGAATTAAATTATTTTATGCAATGGGGTACTCCATCAGATTTAGAAGAATATATTTATTGGTCCAATATATTTAATACTATAATCAAAGCTAATAAAGAGACTTATCATGAAGGAAGTCTAATATTACCTATGGCAGGAGAGGGGAAAAGATTTTCAAGAAAAGGCTATGAAAAAACTAAACCACTCATAAATGTTTCTGGCAAACCAATGGTGATACAGGCAATAAGTGATTTACCTAATACTGATAAGCAGAGATTTATACTAAGAAAAGACTTTAAAGATTTAGAAATCCTGAAAACTGAACTTAAGAAAGCATCCGAACACTCATCTTTTTCAACGTTAGAGTCCTTAACTGATGGGCAAGCAACAACGTGCATAGAAGGTTCCAAGGATCTAAGTATAGATTCCCAAGTTACTATAGCGGCTTGTGACAATGGAATGAATTATGATTGTTCATTATTTAATAAAATACTCAGTGATGAATCAATCGATATTATTGTTTGGGCCGCTAGAGGCTATCCTGGAGCTATAAGATCTCCAGAAAATTATGGTTGGATTGATTGTGATTCAAAAGGATTAATAAATGATATTTCTGTTAAAAAACCATTATCAAACCCGAGCAATGATCCTATTGTAGTTGGAGCATTTACTTTTAAAAAGCTTAGCTACTTTATAGATGCAGTAGATCATATGAAAGAGAGGAAGGCAAAAGTTAACGGAGAATATTATATTGATATGGCAATAAATGACGCTATTCAGCTTGGTTTAAATTGTAAAATATTTGAGATAGATCACTATATTTGTTGGGGCACACCTGAAGATCTTCAAACTTTTGAGTATTGGCAATCATGTTTTCACAAGTGGCAGTATCATCAATATAGTTTTGAAGAAGATCCATATATTGAATCCTCTTCAATACCAACAATAAAAGAGTATTATTCAGAAAGATGGAAGAACAGAAATACCTTATAACCGATCATACCTTTATAAGGTTTGCCATTATTGGTGTAATATCGAATGTTATAAATTTTACTTTATATGCATTAACTTATTTGATAATCGTTAATATTATTATTTCATCTTTAATTGGATATTTTATTGGAATTCTTACTTCATACTATTTTGGTAGATTATGGGTTTTTAAAGTGGATAATAATTTTACATTGAGTGAAATTATTAGATTTGTCTCGGTCTATGTAATTGGTGGTTTAGGTATGACTATTATTATCTTCTGTCTAGATTATTATCTAAATTTTGATTATAGATTGAGTTGGATCGTTGGTGCTTTATTTGCAATTACAAATAATTATTTAGGTTCGAAGCACCTAGTTTTTAGTAAAAAAGATATATAGGGTTTTTCTAATGAGTTCTAAGTTTGGATTTTTATCAAAGTTAAATTTTTTACAAGACTTCGTCTCTTCGCTAATAGCAAGAGTAAATCCAGCAATTGTACATAATATCGAAAAATATATTGCAATTAAGAAGGTCCATTATTTATCTGCAATCGAAGATATAGAGGGGGATTATATTGAGTTTGGAGTGTTTACAGGAAGTTCATTCTGTCACTCAATAAGATGTGTGAAGAATCTTTCAAATATTAATAGCAAGATATTGTCCACAAAATTTTATGGTTTTGATTCATTCGAGGGTTTTGGCGAATTAATTGAGGAAGATAATCATCCATTCTATAAAGATACAAATTTTGAGGCTAGCTATGACAAAGTTAATAATAGGGTAAAGAAAGTTGCAAAAGGTATTGACTATAGACTAATCAAAGGATTTTTTAGTGAAACGCTTAAAGAAGGAGCCAAGTCGTATGATATAGAAAAAACCCGAATCATTTTTATTGATTCTGATACATACAGCAGCGCGATTGATGCACTTCTATTTGTTCTGCCAACAGTTCAAGAAGGCACATACATTATCTTGGATGATTATTTTTCTTATAGAGGCAGCCTAAAACATGGTGTTTCAAAAGCATTTCAAGAATTTTCTGAGAAGGGTCATCTAACTCATAGACGTGTATTAGATTATGGCATGGGCGGTGCTGTTTTTATTATCTCTGAAATCTAATGAAGACCAATGTTTCTTTAATAATACCTTGTTACAACGAAGCAAAAAATCTTCCTTTTTTAATTCGTAGGTGTGAGAAATTAATAGAAGAATTTCCCATGGAGATTATTTTTGTTGATAACGGATCAAAAGACGAAACAGCAAAGATTATTGAAAAAAATCCATTTATAAAATTGATAAGGATTGATAATAATGAAGGTTACGGTAATGGAATTCTAGAAGGTTTACGTAATGCAAATGGAGAGATACTTGCTTGGACACATGCTGATTTACAAACTGATCCCAATGATATGGTAGAAGGCTTAAAACATTTTCGTAATTCAGATGATCAAGAAATGATTTTTGTAAAAGGAAAGAGGTATGGAAGATCAATAGTAGATCTTTTTTTCACAATAGGAATGTCAATATTTGAAACAATCTTTTTGAAAAAGCTTATGTGGGATATCAATGCTCAGCCAACAATTTTCCATAAAGCATTTTTTGAGAAGTGGAGGTCACCCCCCAAAGATTTCTCATTAGATCTCTATGCTTATTTTATGGCAAAAAAAACAGAATTAACTATTAGAAGATTTCCTGTGCAATTTTCAAACAGACTTCATGGTGAATCTAGTTGGAATGTTAATTTAAAAGGTAGATATAACTTTATTAGAAGAACTTTAACTTATAGTTATAAGCTAAAGAGAGAATTAAAAAAATATGATTAAAATCTTGCATCGAATTAATACAAAAAAGGAGTTAGTTGATACTAAGAAAACTTACGGTGTTGAAGTTGATATTCGATCACATGGAGAAAGACTGATAATAAATCATGATCCATTTTCAGAGGGCGAAGATTTTCTAGATTGGATAACAGCTTATAATCATAAAGCACTTATTCTTAATGTAAAAGAAGAAGGCTTAGAAGAAAGATTAACTTCTATTATGAGAAAAGAAAAAATTGAAAAATATTTTTTCTTAGATCAATCATTCCCATTTCTTATGAAAACCATAAATAGTGGACAATCAAAAGTTGCTATTAGAATCTCTGAGTTTGAAAGCATTGAAACCGCAATGAATCTGAAAGGCAAGGTAGAATGGTTATGGATTGATTGTTTTACAAAATTTCCAATTACAAAAGTGGATGCAGATGTTTTAAGGAATGAATGTGGCTATAAGTTATGCTTTGTTTCCCCTGAACTTCAGGGAAGAGTAAATAAAAACGGTATAATCACTTTTAGGAAAGAAATAGAATCAGAAGGTATTTATGGAGATGCGGTTTGCACGAAGTATCCAGAAATCTGGGAATAATTTTTAGAGATCTTTTTTCTGAAAGTAGGTTTTTATTTGGCTTATTAATTAAGCTCATTTTTATATTCACTATTTTTCCAGTCATACAATCAGAATGGTTTGTTCCATTTGTAGTTTCATTTATTGAGAATCCTTCATTTTTCCCATGGGATACTTTTATCAATTCTGGAAAGGACTCTTTAGCTTTTCCTTATGGGCCTAGTATGATCCTTTTTTATTTGCCAACAACATTTATCGGTACGTTGTTAGATAATCAATTTGGTTCTGTATTTTGGTCAGGATTAGGATTTCGGCTTACTTTGTTGCTTGCTGATATTTTCTTACTGTTAATCTTGTTACAGCAATTTAGAGAATATATTAAGCAAATACTGAACTTCTATTGGCTCTCTCCTCTTGTTTTATTCATAGTTTATTGGCATGGCCAGATTGATATAATTCCTGTTGCTTTATTATTCTTTTCTTTAGGGTGCTTAAAAAATGGAGAATATAAGCTTGGTGGTTTTGTATTAGCTCTATCAGTTACCTCAAAATATAGCATGCTAATTGGGGTTCCAATTATCTTTGTCTATTTGTGGTTGAATCATGATCTTAAAGGAGGTTTTTGGGAAACACTAATCTCTTTTTCGATCTTAAGTATAGCTTTCATTGCACCTTTCATGCTTTCAAGTGGTTTCTGGGATATGGTCATTTTTAATAGAGAGATAGATAAACTCTATGCTCTAACAATGGACCTTGGAAATAATGTAACTATATACGTAATACCTTCAATGTATTTATTATTTTTATATTATGCATGGAGAATGCAAAGAATGAATTATGAGCTATTACTGGCAACTCTAGCTGTTGGTTTTAGTATTATTATCTTTTTGACTCCACCACCACCAGGATGGCTATTATGGTTAGTTCCATTATATGCAATACATCAATCTAAGAGTAACGGAGGAGCAGTCTATTTAATTTCGGGCTTTAGTTTTTTATTCATTGCTTATCATTTAATTACTAGTAGCGGTGCTTTAATAGCTGGGTATGAAGATTTATTAATCTCTGGTGCTTTCTCCCAGGAACATATCGCTATACTTAAAGGAAATTCATTAGTGAATACTTTGATTTTTAGCTTTGGATCCTTAATAGGTATACAAATTTATAGAGAAGGAATCCAGGGTAATGATTATTATCACTTCGGTATGAGGCCACTAGTTATTGGAGTGGCTGGAGACTCCTCAACAGGTAAATCTACCTTTAGTAATTCACTAATACAATTGTTTGGCGCTTCAGGAACGTACCATTTAGAAGGTGATGATTATCATAATTGGGATCGTCAATCCCCTATGTGGAAATCAATAACACATCTAAACCCCAGGGCTAATAGGCTTTTTGATCTAGTGCATGATCTTAGAATGCTTCTAGACGGAAATTCAATAACTGCTAGGTCTTATGATCATACTACAGGCTATTTTTCTCCATTATTACGTAAAAAGAGTAAAAAACTTATTGTTATTTCCGGTCTACATACACTGTATTTAAATACTCTTGTTGATGAAATAGATAAAAGTTTTTATATGACTATGGATGAACCATTAAGAACTCATATTAAAGTCCACAGAGATCTTAAAAGAGGTAGAGAGAGTAAATATACGCTATCACAAATAGAAGAAAGAGCTAGTGATTCAGAAAAATATATAAAACCACAAGCAGAAAGAGCTGATGTAGTATTCAATATTTTGCCAGTAAACCCTGATGATATAGATAAAGAGACTTCAATAGATAATATTAAACTGAAATTAAGAGTGATTATAAAAAATTGTACTTACTATAACGAACTAATGAGAGCTTTAACTGGTGTTTGTAATTTAAATGTAAACCTTGATGATATAGATGAAAATGGAAGCGTAAATATAGAAATTCAAGGTGACATTGACAGTGATGATATTCTAATTGCTATGAATATGTTAGCACCTCATATAGATGAGCTTATTAATATAAAGAAAGGATTTAGTAGTGGGATATTAGGAGTAATGGAGCTTGTCGCCTTATTAGAGATTAATGACCAATTATCAGTAAATAGAAGAAGGCGTAATGCTTAAAGTACTTACTAAGGAGATAATTATAAATCCAAAGGCTGTAATATTTGATACAGACAATACTCTTTACCCCTATGATATTGCTCATTCTGCAGCAATAGATGCTGTTAAGAAAAAGTCAAAGAATACATTAGGTATTTCAGAGAAGGAATTTAGCAAGGCCTATGAAGTTGCCAGAAAGGATATTAAATTACAGTTAGGAGAAACTGCTAGCTCTCATAGTAGACTGCTTTATTTTCAGAAAACAATAGAGTCACTTGGTTTAAGAACTCGTATTTTAGTTACCCTAGATTTAGAGCAGACTTATTGGAGAACGTTCTTAACAAATGCAAAATTATTTTCATATGTAAGAGAGTTTATCTTAGAGCTGAAGAGCGATGGCGTCTTGATGGCAAACATTACTGATTTGACTGCACAAATACAGTTTAGAAAAATGGTGTATTTCGGTCTCGATGAACATTTTGATTATGTGGTTACATCTGAAGAAGCAGGTCATGATAAACCAGACCCGAGACCATTTCAAATAGCTTTAGATAAATTAAAAATAGACCCTGAAGAAATTTGGATGATAGGTGATTCTGCTTCAGCTGATATGGCAGGAGCAAATCTTTTTGGTATTAAGAAGATACAAAAAATTCATAAAAATGTTGATATCGGTGAAGGTGATGCTAAACCAGATATTATCTTTAGTGAGTATGAGTCTTTAAGTAAGTATTTGAAAAATAGTTAATTCAAGATTAGAAGATTTATAAAAAACAAATAAGAAAAATGGTGACATAGGCGCTTTTTAGGTTTTAAATATCTTATTTAATCATAACCAGATTTTCTTTTTATGAACTTTAAAACTAGCAATACGTTAATATTCTTATTTTTCGCTACTTTTTTGCTGTTAAATATATCAACAGCTACCCTCTACCCAGGACCACATACCGATGAAATCTTATATATAGACCCTGCCATTAATCTTGCTGAAGGGAATGGATTTACATCATCTGCATGGCCGTCTCAATCAAAAGAGGAGTTCTGGTCAAGTAATGTTCCTTTGTATTCTCTTATTCAAGCAGGTGTTATGAAGATTTTTGGTACAGATTTAGTTGTTACTAGGAGTTTTGCATATATTCTTGCAATATTTTCAGGGATCTTTTTATCAATAGGCTTAAGAAATTATAATCTTATAAGGTTAGAAAAATTAAGGAATGCTTGTGTAATATTTTTTCTAATGATATTTCCTGTTGCTTATGCTTATCGATCAGGTAGACCAGATATATTATCTTTAATACTTGCATCTACAACCTTTGTAATAACCTCAATGAAGCATTCAAACCTAAGGAAATTTTTATTGTTCCTATCTTCAATACTAATTCCTTCAGCTAGTCTGGCCTTGGTTTTCTTAATTGTTACTGCACTTTTAGTATGTTTTCTATTCTTTGGAAGGAAGGTCTTAGAAGATGCAATAATAATTATCTCAGGAATAATTTTAGGAGCTATGTTTATGGTAGCTTTTTATTTTATTAATAATTCACTCACTCAATTTCTAATGATTACTTTTGGTTCAGGCCATACATTACTTGGACAGATAGCACAATATTTTATTTTTGATGATGCTCGTGTATTAAATAAGATCAAAGAATTTCCTATAACTTATTTTCAATCATTTTTTTGGTGGCCTTATTCTATGATTCTAGTGTTTATTAGTTATTTAATTTTATTGTCATCTAAGACCAACAGAAACAAAATGAATTATTTTTTTATTACTTTAATAATGACAATACCTTTTATTTTAGGATTATTAGGTAAATACACTTGGCACTATAGTTGGATGCATATTTCTATCCTAACCGTTGGTATTTTTTATTCTCTAGAACAGCTTGATTGGCAAAAACATAAAATAGTTTTAACTTCATCTGTATCTCTCCTAATTGTTTCAGCACTAATTGGTTGGCCATGGATGCTTTGGGTAGCCTTATCAGAAACAGATTCTCAATCACAAAATACTATTGAAGACTTTATTGAAAAGCATGTAGATGAAAATGATACTGTTGTCGTCGATGAGTATGTTTATTTTCCTGCAAAAAAGAGAGCAAAACAATTATATGCTATTACTTATGGAGGCGGCCATGGTCTTAGAGAAATTCCCAAAGAGCAAGTATCAAAAGTAAATAAAGCAATACTTCAAGATGCTGAATTTACGACAATGCAAATCAAGTATGGAGGAGAGTGGATAGTCAAGGATTACTTTTATCTAGAACTTAAAAACTATGGAAAGTTTCAGTTTAGATTTGGAGATTTTAGAGATTGGGAGAAATTAATCGTTTATGAAAGATCTTCAGAATTCAAAAAAATAGAATAATGCCAGCTAAGAGAATTAGACTACTTGGAGATTTTTATGAAGATCATAGGATCAGCATGGATGTTTACTCCCGTTTTCTTTATGAAGGTATCAACAAATACTTCTCTGAAGAATTTACAGCGAATCAATATACTCCAAATGTACCAAGTTTTTATAAATTACTTTCTAAAATCCCAATTGTAAAAATGAGATTGTTAAGATATCTATCTTACCCATATCAAATAAGAAAATTTAATGAAGATATTTTTCACATTATAGAGCATGGTTACGCTCATTTGACCAATAAGAAAAATATTATAAAAAATTCAATTGTTACAGTTCATGACCTAATACCGATAATGAAGTGGAGAGGGCAAATAAAAGGTATAGAGCCTGGATCTAAACCTAGATTATCGATGTATTCTCTTAATCAATTAGAAAATGCGAAGAGAATAATCGCAATTAGTGAAAACACAAAGAGAGACTTAGTTGATCTATTAGGTCTGAACCCGAACAAAATAAAAGTAATTTATTATGGTATTGGTGACCAATTCAAAGTTAACAAAACAAAAAGCCGTTTAGAATTGAGAAGAAAACTAGGTCTTCCTGATGAGAACACTAAATTGATTTTAATAACAGGGCAAGAATTTTACAAGAACCATCCTACATGTCTAAAAGTTATGAAAATTATAGAAGCAAAATACCCAAAAGAGATAAGAATGGTTAGACTTGGGTCAGATTATCCAGAATGGGATAAATTTGAGAATGAAAATAAATTAGTAAATAAAGTTATTCAGATTAATAAACTTGATCTTGAAGAAGTAGCAGACCTGTATAACTGTATGGATGCATTACTTTTCCCTTCTTTCTATGAAGGCTTTGGGAGACCTCCTGTTGAAGCAATGGCTTGTGGCTTACCTGTTGTTTGTTCTAATGCAGCATCATTGCCAGAGGTTGTTGGAGATGCTGCATTAGTAGCAGATCCAGAGGATGAAAAGACTCTTTCTGATCATATTCTATCTATCATAACTGATGATAATGTAAAAAAATCATTAATAGAAAAAGGCTTTAAGAACATAAATAGATTTTCGTGGAAAAAAAATATCGAAGAAACTATCAATCTTTATAAGGAAATTATTAATGAGAAGGAAACAAAAATACAGAAAGTAGTATTTTTTCATAGGAAAATGCCTTTCTATGGCAGTATAGAGCTTTATTTCTCGGGAGTTAGGAATTATCTATCTGCTAAATACAATTTAAAGGTTTTCCAATCAACTTACAGTAGCCAGGGAATTTTTAAGAGAATTTATAATATACTTGAGGCATTTTTCCAACAAAGTGACATCAATCATATAACAGGCGATGTTCATTTCTTATCTTATTTGATGAAAAAAAACAAAACTATATTAAGTATTATGGATTGTAGTTCTGTTATCAATTCAACGGGTATTAAAAGAGCGATCTATAAATTCTTCTGGTTTACATTACCGCTCACAAGGGTTAGAGCAGTAACAGTAATTTCTGAAAAAACTAAAAATGAGTTAATTAGCATTACTAACTACCCTAAAGAAAAAATACATGTGATACCTGTTTGTATTCAAAGTGAATTTATTGACAAGGACACAAGATTGTCTCTTCAAAGTAAAAATTTGTTCAACCAAAGTAAACCAAAAATAATGCATATAGGTACTACAGAGAACAAGAACTTATCTAGAGTATGTTTAGCCCTAAAAGACATCGATTGCAACCTAGAAATAATAGGTAGACTGGATAATTATTACCTTAAAACATTAGAGGAAAATAAAATTAGCTTTAGTAATTCTTTCGCACTAGAGCAGAATGAAATCATAGAGAAATATTATCAGACTGACATTTTAATTTTTGTTTCAACTTATGAAGGCTTTGGAGTACCAATACTTGAGGCTCAAGCCATGGGGATACCTGTTATTACAAGTAATATTAGCCCAATGATTGAGGTATCAGGCGGAGCTGCAATGCTAGTTGATCCATATAACATAGATGATATAAGAGATGCGATTAATACAATAAAGAATGATAGTGAATTTAGAGAAAAAATAATCCAAGCGGGTTTAGAAAATGCAAAGAATTATCATCCAAAAAAAGTATCCATTATGTTTGAAGAACTCTACAAGCAAATATAACTAATAACAAACCATTTAATTTCCTATTTTGAAAAAATCACTTAAGAAAAAATCAGTAATTGCTATAGATGCAAGTAGGTCTAATACATATGGATCTAAGCGATTTATTAAAACCATACTAGATGGCCTTAATCAATATACAGAATTAAAAGTGCTCTTATTTGTAAGTTCTGAGAACTTTAATTCCTATGAAAGTTCAAGAGTAAGCATTATCAGATTAAAAACAAAAACAGCTGGTTTGATAAGCATACTTAACGCTACTATTCTAATTCCAATAAAGGCATATCTAGCAGGAGCATCCCTTTTATATTCACCTTGGGATATTGGCCCAATCATTAATCCTGTACCATTTATACTTGGGATACATAGCCCTAATTCCCTCACTCCAAAGAAATACAAATCGCAAAAAATACCATGGCTACATGAGAAATTAACCAAAATATCAGCTAAAAAATCTATAGGTGTTGAGTTTCCTTCATATACTGCAGCCGATCAAATCGGCAAGCATTTAGACATTGACCCTAATAAGAGAAAGGTAATTCATCATGGAGCCGAATTATCAAAGTGGAAAGAAATTTCTAGTAAATTAGAAAGATCTAATTCTAAAAATTCATATGGGGCCCCTTATTTTATTAGTTGGTCTTGGTTTTATAGGGCAAAAAATATAGAAACATTAATAGCTGCATTTCATTTTTTCATAAATCAACACAATGAAAAAAAACAAGAACTCAATGGATGGAAACTCATACTTGCAGGAAAATTTTATTCTGATCAATACGAAAAGGAAGTCTTTGATTTAATAAAGAGTTTAAATCTTTCTGATAGAATAATCTTTATAGAGCAACCATCAGATCAAGAACTAGTTAAATTAATTTATCACTCAAGTGCTATGGTAATTCCATCACTATATGAAACTTTTGGTTTTATGTATGTTGAAGGTAGAGTGATGGATAAGCCATTTATCGTCGCTGATACAGATGTTGCTAGAGAGATTACAGAATCTCAGTGCATTTATTTTGAAGGACTAAGCTCAAAAGACTTAGCTTCTAAATTAAAAGAAGTTAAGATAAATCATGAAGAGCAAAAAATTGATTATAAAATCTCAAAAACTTTTTATGAAGAATCAGCTAGAGAATTATTAGCAGAGTATTTTAATAGCTTTTTTATTACAAATGGAAAAAATTGAAAAAGTAATTGTTACAGGAGCTGCAGGTTTCATTGGCAGCAATGTCGTTGATATGCTCCTAAAAAAGGGATGTAAAGTAATTGGTCTAGATAATTTTTCAACTGGGAATGAAAAATTTATAAAAGATGCTTCAACAAATAATAATTTTCAACTAGTTAATTGCGATCTTCTTCAACCAAAGGAGTTTGAAGAATATTTTCATCAATCTGACATTATATTTCATTTAGCTGCTAATGCTGATGTTAGGTTCGGAGTAGAACATCCGAGGAAAGATCTAGAACAAAATACTATTGCAACCTTTAATGTTTTAGAAGCTATGAGAAAGCATAATATTAGTAAGATTATATTTGCTTCAACTGGAGCAATGTATGGTGAAGCTAAAATATTTCCAACGCCTGAAGATACATCAATACCTATTCAAACATCTCTTTATGGGGCTTCAAAACTAGCGTGTGAATCAATGATTCAGGCATATTGTGAGGGTTTTAATATGCAAACCTGGATTTTTAGGTTTGTTTCAATTTTAGGGAATCGATATTCACATGGACACGTTTATGATTTTTATAAACAACTAAGAGAAGATCCACGTAATCTCTATGTTTTAGGCGATGGATTGCAAAGAAAATCTTATTTGCATATTGAAGATTGTATTTCAGCAATTTGGACAGGCTTAAATAAATCAGAAAGTAAAGTTAATATTTTTAATTTAGGCGCCAGTGATTATTGTCAGGTTAAAGATTCTGTTAAATGGATTACAAATAGGCTTAACTTGGATCCGAAGATAAGTTTTAGCGGTGGAGAGAGAGGCTGGATTGGAGATAATCCATTTGTCTTCTTAGATACAGAAAGAATAAGATCATTAGGCTGGAAACAACAATATTCTATAAAGAAAAGTGTAGAAAACACAGTTGATTATTTACAAGAGAATGATTGGATTTTTGAATTCAGAAAATAAAGATTTTATTAATTACTGATCGAATCTCCACATAGTCTTTTCATAACCATATGTCCAAACATGAAATGAGCATCTTCACAAAGTTGCATATCAAAGGATTTAATATGGAGTGAATGCTTTGCGATTTTCTTTACTTTTCCGCCATCATAACCACAAATTGCAAGAGTTTCGCAGTCCAAATCATTAGCAACATCAATTGCCCTAACAACATTTTCTGAATTTCCACTCCCACTTACAATAATGAGTAGATCTCCTTCATTCATGAGATTTTTTACCTGCTCAGAGTAAATATCATCATAACTAAGATCATTAGCATATGCCGTTATAAGACCTGTATTATCTGACAAACAAATACCCTTAAACTGTTTTCCAGTAGCTAAATGACTCATTTTGTTCCAGTCGGTTATATAGTGAGAAGTTGTGTTAGCACTTCCACCATTTCCACAAGTTACTATTTGTTTGTCAGATTCCCAAGTTTTAACTATTAAATTTATAGCAAATGCAATTTCGCTTTGATCTAGAGATGACATAACGTCGTTATGGTTCTTGATATAGTTATCTATTGTAAAGTTTGTACCCATTATTACTTAGCCATTATCTTCGTCATTAAAAACAATTCTACTTCCTTTGGTATCAAATGAAATATTTATATATTTTAGATCACTTAACTCACTCATAATACTTTTATGATTATTTTTGTCAGCTAAAAACATAAAAAAACCTCCATTACCTGCGCCCATTAATTTCCCACCATAAGCTCCAGCATTAATAGCTTTGTTGTACCAAGCATCTATTTGGTGGTCGGATACACCTTTTGTGATTTCTTTTTTTAACATCCAGTTTTCATGTAGCAATGAGCCTACTTCATCTAAATTATTTTTCTCAATACATTTCTTCATAATATGAGCTTTTTCAACCATCTCTTCCATCATCTTTCTCTTTTTGTTGGAATCTTCAATATTTTTTGACTGTTTTTTTAATAAATCTGAAGCACTTCTTGTTCTTCCTGTATAAAAAACCAAAACTGATTCCTCTAGTTTTCTAATTGTTTCTTCTTCACAATTAATCGGTTCAACCACCACCACTCCATCATTTTTAAATTTGATGAAATTCAGACCACCAAAAGCTGCAGCGTATTGATCCTGTTTACCGATTGGCTCTTTACATTTTTCTATTTCGATTTTACATGCTTCTTCAGCCAGCTCATATGTACTAACTCTTTTCTGATTAAATGCATAGAGCGCATTAAGAAGTCCAACGGTATATGAGCTTGAGGAACCAAGTCCGGAACCTTCAGATGGTATATCTGCAGTTGAAGTTATTTCAATTCCTCCCTCTATATTAAGAGCAGAGAGTGATTCTTTAACTAGCGGATGTTTAATATTATGAACATTATTGACTTGCTCTGTTTGTGAATAACTTATTCGAATATCACCGCTAAACTTTTTCCCTACAGTAATATACATATATTTATTAATTGCTGTAGAAACGACTGCTCCCTCTGATACTTTATAAAAAGTAGGAATGTCGCTACCTCCACCAACAAAACTCATTCTAAGAGGTGTTTTACTAACAATCATAAATAATACCTAAGTTATTCACTAAATTATAAAACTAAATCGGCTTTTGATTTAGATTTATGTATATATGGGATCTCATCAGAAAGTCTTTCATTGTATAGATTTTCAAAATCACTTTTTTGTGTATTTCTCCATTGATAATCAATCATCATCCTCTCTTTTCTCAAATTTTCTGGATATTCTACAAAAAAGTTAAATTTATTGAGGCATTTATCGTCTAAGCATAGAGCTGGGACTCCTTCTATTATAAGAGTATCTTTTGGTTTGATCGTATACTGAATACTTTTTGGTGAATAGTCCCTGTTGATTCGGTCGTAGTAGGGTAAATCTATAGTTATGTCTTTTTTATTTTGGTTAGAAACTCTTTTTATAAAATTATTAATGTTTTTCATATTGAATCTATTAAAAATATTTCCTTCAGTCCTATCCTTTTGAGGTATTAACCAGCTATCTAAAGAAATTTTATGCACATCATTATTGTTTTTTGTAGATAAAGACTCCTTTAAAACTTGAGCCCATGTTGATTTTCCAGATCTTGCTAAGCCGCCTATAAAAATAAATCTTTTATTTTCGATTTTTTGTAGAAAGCTTTCAGCTTTAATTTTTAAGATAGGATGATCTGTAACTATCCAATCTATTGCACTTTTGAGGTCAAAAAATACATAATCAGGAGCAATAGCATATTTATAGTCTCTTCCTGCTAATCCAGTATTAATTAAGATATTTTTCATGCCTAAGTTATTTGCAGCTAAAATATCGCTCGTACTATCTCCAATCATCCATGATTCATTTAAGTCAATGCCCATCTCTTTTTTTGCTTTTATAAATAAACCAGTATTAGGTTTTCTGCATTCGCAATTAATTTTTAGTTTTTTAACTTCTCCTTTAAAGCCAGAGTCAGGATGATGAGGGCAATAATAAATATGATCTAAATATGAACCATGCTTCCCTATCTTAGTTTCAACCTTATTATGTATTTCTTTTAATTGTTGTTCAGTGCATTCACCACGGGCTATTACTGCTTGATTCGAAATTACTACAGCTAGCATTCCTGCGTTATTGATTTGTTTTATGCCTTCAGCGGCACCATTTATTAACTCTATCTGTTTTGGATCATTTATATGCCCAATTTCCTTGTTAATTGTTCCATCTCTATCAAGAAAGACTGCTACTTTTTTGTTAGTAGATGAAAGTTTTTCTACCTTATTATTTTCTATATCCTTTATTACACTATCCAGCCTCTCTGGGGTTCCAATATCTTTGATGTATTCCTGCGATTTGTATCCAATAATTTTTCCTTGGTTTTCTAACAAGTGAGGAAAGAAATCTTTTGCAAAATCAGAGCTTTCATTTCCATCTAATTTTGTATCGAGACATTTTTTATTAATAGCATAAAGAGCTGCGTTAACTAAGTTTGGTCTGTATCCAGATTCTTTATGAGGGTATGGATGTATTTTTTTAATAAGATTATTTTTATCTAATTCAATTAAGTCTGAATCATAAGGATGGCTATTAGGATGAACAAACAACGTTGCATCAACTTTTTTTCCTACATGTAATTTAAAAAATGTTTTTAAATCGATATCTAGAAAGGTATCTCCATATAAAACCAGGAAATCATTATCAAGTTCCTCATATAAATCAATGACTGCTCCTGCTGTACCACGTGGATATTTCTCTTCTTTGTATGTAATTTTTACTTTAAGTTTCTCACCATCTCCAAAATATTTTTTTATCACATCACCTTTATGGTGAATGAGAATAAAAATATTTGTAAATCCATGTTTGCGACAAAGCTCTATTTGGTATTGCAATAGAGGCTTTCCTAATATTCCTACCATTGGTTTAGGTATATTTTTATCTATATTAGTAAGACGGGTTCCTTTACCGCCTGCTAAAATTAACGCCTGTTTCATAAAATTATTTTTTAGTAAATGATTTTTTAAACCCTGAATCTCCATTAAAAGGTGGTTCCCAATTGAAGTCTTTTTTATATTTAGAGTTGCTCACTAGCAAATTGCCACTAATACTATCAAATTTCTTTTTTTGTCTTACAAAAATCATTAAATATCTTAAATATTTTAATGGGAAATTTACTAGCCTATGTTTTATACCTTTTATTTCTGCTATTTTTCTTATTAAATCTGGGGTACTTAAAACCTCGTTATCACTAATCAAATAAGTCCCGCTTATGGTATTTTTATCTTTTATTGAGGTGATAATCGCGTCTACAAGATTCTCTATAAATATAAAACTCCTTCCATTATTAATATCCTTTAATGGAAGAGGAAATCCATAATTAATTAGCTTTTCTAGCAACCTTAGATTACCTTTTGAGTTAGGCCCATATATCAATGGTGGCCTCAAAATTAAATAGTTTGTAGCACTTTTACTGCATAATTCCCTTATTTCTTCTTCAGCAAGCAACTTGGTTTTACCATAGTTATCCTGCGGATTTGGAGTGTGAGATTCTTTCAAAGCTCCAGACGGGGATTCTTCTCCCATAGCTTTTATAGAGCTTAAAAAAATTATGTTTTTAATATTCTTTTCAACGGCTTTATCTATTAGTTTTCTTGTTAGGTCTAAGTTTACTTTTTTGAACTCTAAATAGTTTTTCTTAGACGAGTTGATGGAACTATGAGTTTTTGCAGCAAGGTGAACTAATGTATCAGTTGAATCCAGTATAGTTGACCCTTGATTAAGCGCGTCATCAAGATTATAAGTAAGAAGATTAGGGCTTGCTTTTATTTCTAGATCTTTTTTATTAATTAATGCTATCACCAAGTAGTTCTGATTTAGTAACTCTTCTATTAGCTTTTTACCAACAAATCCAGAGGCTCCTGTGACAACTATTTTTTTTAAATTTCTCAAGATATGTTATTTTACCCCTTTTTCTAGAATGTAACTCAACTTATAATTCATTGTAAGGATTAAATGTGTCGATAATAATTGGTATAAATGCTTATCACGGTGACTCATCAGCATGCCTTGTGAAAGATGGTGTTTTAGTTGCTGCTGCAGAAGAAGAAAGATTTAAAAGAATAAAGCACTGGGCTGGTTTCCCGATAGATTCAATAAAGTATTGCCTCGATGAAGCGGAGATATCACTTGATGATGTTCATCATATTGCAGTGAATTCTGATCCTAAAGCAAACTTAGGTAGAAAAGTTATTCACTCAGTGGTCAAAAGGCCTGATTTTAGCTTTTTAATAGATAGATTAAAAAATAAGCGTAATCGCCTTTCGATAAGGGGTGAATTGAGAACCTTGATCCCCGATAGTAATTTTTTAGGTAAGACACATAATATTGAGCACCATCTCTGTCATTTGTCATCGTCCTACCACGTTTCTAATTTTGAAAAGTCTATAGCTATCTCAGTAGATGGTTTTGGTGATTTTGCTAGCGCTGCATGGGGATTATGTGACAAAAACAATATAGAAATCGATAATAAAGTTTATTTTCCTCATTCTATGGGCATATTTTATCAAGCTATGACCCAGTTCTTGGGATTCCCTTATTATGGAGATGAATATAAGGTTATGGGAATGGCTGCCTATGGAGAACCAAAATATTTGGATAAATTAAGATCAGTTGTTTTTTATGAAAAAAATGGCAAATTCAGATTAAATTTAGATCATTTTATTCATCACAATACTAAGGTTGATTATCAATGGGACGGTGGAATACCTTCTGTCGGCAGTCTATTTAATTTGGATAGTTTGGAAGAGTTGCTTCAAATGAAACACAGAGGCAATGATGAGGAACTGCAACAACAACACTTCGATTTAGCAAGATCAACTCAAACAATGTATGAAGAAGTATTTTATAACTTGCTTAATGCTACATATTTACAATATGAAATAGACAATCTTTCTTTAGCTGGGGGGTGCGCGATGAATTCTCTTGCAAATGGAGGAATATTCAAAAATACACCTTATAAGAAAGTATACATTCAATCAGCAGCTGGAGATGCAGGAGGAGCTATTGGGGCAGCATATGTTGTAGCTAATAATCTGGGAGAACTTATAGATAATTCGAAAATGACCAATGCTTTTTATGGGCCATCATTTAATAATGATTATCATGAAGAGCTTCTAAATGAAAAAAAAGAGCAACTTGATAGCAGTAATTGTATTGTTGAGCATTTTGATAAAGAGAAGGATTTATGTAAGAAAACTGCAGAGGCAATCGCTGATGGTAAAGTGATAGGTTGGTTTCAAGGTAGAATGGAATGGGGTCCAAGAGCCCTAGGTAATCGCTCTATACTTTGTGACCCGAGAAGAGAAGATATAAGAGAAATATTGAATCTTAAAATAAAAAGAAGGGAATCTTTTAGACCTTTTGCACCTGCTATTCTCTTCGAAGATATTGATGATTGGTTTGACGAGAATCACGAAGTACCATTTATGATGCAAGTTTTTAATATCCACAAAGATAAGCAAAAAATAATACCTGCTGTTACACATAAAGATGGAACAGGCAGACTACAAACAGTCGATCCGCTAAATAACCCTAGGTACTATGATCTTATCCTTGAGTTTAAGAAAATTACTGGTGTCCCAATAGTGCTGAATACATCATTTAATGAAAATGAACCAGTTGTATGTAGGCCAGAAGAGGCTTTAGAAACGTTTCTTCGCACAAAAATGGACCTCTTAGTTTTAGGAAATTGGATGGTGTATCGAAGTTAACCATTGCAATTTATAACTTAATTGATGAAACAAATATTCTATATCATTCCTATATCAACTATCTTAGTTTTTTTTCTTGTTAAACTTTGGCTAAATTTAGCGAAATCTAAAAACCTTTTCGATATCCCGAATAAACGAAGCTCTCATTCTGTTCCAACTCTAAAAGGCGGAGGAATAGCTATTATTTTTGTATTCTATCTTTTTTTAAGTTTAATCTTTATCAAATCACCTTGGTTGGAACCTAATTATTACTATGCTTTATTAATTGGTGGAGGAAGCGTTGCTTTTATTAGCTTTCTTGATGATATATATGAGTTGCCTATATTATTTAGGTTAACAGTTCAGTTTTTTTCAGCATTTGTAACATTATCTTTATTGGGTGGATTAGCTTCTATAGAAATCTATACATACCAGATAACCCAGGGATTCATAATTAATGTCCTAGCCGCTTTTTTTATTGTTTGGATGATCAATCTCTACAACTTCATGGACGGGATAAATGGTTTAGCAAGTTTTGAGATTATTTTCTCTTCACTTAGTCTATTTTTTCTTTGTGTTTATTTTGATAAATCAATAATACTATGGCTTCCACCTCTATTACTTGGATCATGTACTTTAGGCTTTCTATTTTGGAATTACCCAAGAGCAAGGGTTTTCATGGGAGATGTCGGAAGTGGTTTTATTGGATATTCTATAGCAGCATTTGTCATATTCTCTTCATGGAAAGATCAAGATATCTTTTGGGTATGGCTTATTCTTCTTGCTGTTTTCATATCAGATACTACTTTTACACTTTTATTAAGGATTTTCAGGTCAGAAAAGTTTTATCATGCCCATAAGGATCATCTATATCAGCTGTTATCTAGATATTCTTCTCAAGATTATGCACTATTTTCAATACTTGCATTCAATTTGGTTTGGCTCTTTCCAATATCCTTTTTTGTTACTAATAATAATTTTTCAGGATTTACTGGAGTTTGTTTCGCCTATATCCCACTGCTTATAATTTATACTTATAATAGAATTAGAATCAATCCAGATAATTTATAGATATTTTAAATGAAAGTACTAGTAACAGGTGGCGCAGGATATATTGGAAGCCATGCTTGCCTCTCTCTTCTTGAAGATGGCCATGATGTTTTGGTTGTAGACAATCTTTCCAATGGTAAAAAAGAAGCTTTGTTAAGAGTAGAGCAGTTAGCAAGCAGGAAGCTAAGATTTGTAGAAGCAGATCTGATGGATTATAAAACAGTTAAAAAAGTATTTTTAGAAAATAAAATTAACGCAGTAATGCATTTTGCTGGAATGAAATCTGTAGCAGAATCTGTTAATAAGCCTCTGGAGTATTATGATAATAACTTAATAGGGACCATTAATTTACTGAAACTAATGAATGAATTTAATGTGAAAAAAATTGTTTTTAGTTCCTCAGCTACGGTCTATGGTGTACCAAACTCAGTTCCAATTTCTGAGGAGGCACCATTACAAGCAATCAACCCATATGGACAAACTAAACTTGTAATAGAGTGCTTATTGAAAGATTTATTTTATTCGGATAAAGAATGGGATGTAATAATACTGAGATACTTCAACCCCATTGGCGCGCATTCATCAGGGTTAATTGGTGAAGATCCACAAGGTATACCTAACAATCTAATACCATATATAACACAGGTAGCCATTGGAAAATTACCCAAACTTCTTATTTATGGTGATGATTACCCTACAAATGACGGAACTTGCGTTAGAGATTACATACATATAGATGACTTAGTAAATGGACATATACAAGCCCTAGAAAAAATATCTAAAAGTAATGGAAGCCTAGAAACTATAAATTTGGGAACAGGAGAAGGCTGTTCCGTTCTATCTATACTTCAAATTTTTGAAGAAACAAATCAAATAAAAATTCCTTATGAATTTACACAAAGAAGATCAGGAGATGTGCCAGAATTATTCGCAGATCCAAGTTATGCGTTTAAATCATTGGGTTGGACCGCAAAAAAAAGTATTAAAGAAATGTGTAAAGATTCTTGGTTGTGGCAACAAAAGAATCCAGATGGTTACAATACCTAAGCAAAAACTATTCATTACCTTTAGATATAATTACTTCTTAGATAATATTAATTAACAAAAATTTATATAATTTATGAAAATTATTGATCAGAAAATCTTACAAAAAATTGTTAGTTTAGACAGAAGGGTAAAAAATATAATTCTTTGCCTGATGGACTACTTATCATTAGTCTTTGCATTTTGGCTATCATTATCTCTTAGAGTTAATGAAGTTTTTATCCCTGATTTTAGGTCCATTGCAGTTATCTTAATTTTTATCCTGTTTTCAATTCCAATTCTTTATATCGCCGGTCAGTATAAGTCATTAATTAGATATATTGGTTTAGCATCCGCTCTTTCTTCTCTTATAGGTATGAGCATATTTACATTCTTACTTTATGTGTTTTTGTTAATCTCAAATCTGCCCGAAATGCCAATTAATTTTTTATTGATCTTCTGGTTGTCTGCTATTTTTATTTTAAATAATACTAGATTCATACTAAGAGCTATTTTGACTTATTTTTTATCAACTTCTCCGCCAAACATTATGATATTCGGCGCTGGCTCTGCTGGAAGGCAATTAGCAGGCGCATTAAAAGTAAGTGACTCATTTAATCCAACTGGCTTCTTGGATAATAATAAGGATATACAAAGAAGTTTCATTGATGGCTTAGAAGTTTTTTCACCTGTATCTATAGGAAAACTGATAAATAAGAAGAAGATTAAAGAAATACATCTTGCTATGCCTTCCATCGATCAAGCTGAAGCTAACAATATTATAAATAGCCTTAAAGAATATCCTGTAAAAATTAGGCAACTGCCAAATGTATCTGAGTTAGCGGAAGGTAAAGTTTCTATATCAGATCTTAAGAAAATAAAAATTGAAGATCTCCTTATGAGAGATATTGTTCAACCAGACGCCAATTTAATGGAAAAAAATATAAAAGATAAAGCTGTATTAGTAACAGGTGCTGGCGGCTCTATAGGCTCTGAACTTTGTAGACAAATTGTAAAATTTAAACCTAGAAAATTAATATTATTTGAGATTAATGAATATTCTCTATATTTAATTGAACAAGAAATAAGAAATAAAATAGATTCAGCTATTGAACTAATACCCATACTTGGAGATGTCAATAATCAAAAGGACTTTCAAAATCTTTTGCAATCATTCGAGATATTAACAATTTATCATACTGCAGCTTATAAGCATGTGCCTATGTTGGAGCAAAATGGAATTGCTGGAATAAGAAACAATATTTTTGGCACAAATTCAGCTATAAGCGCCTCAATTAAAGCGAATGTTGAATGCTTTGTTTTTATATCTACAGATAAAGCTGTTAGACCAACAAATTTAATGGGGGCCAGTAAAAGATTTGCTGAAATATTACTACAAGCGAAAACTAAACCATTTAATTTAGATAACAATAAAACCAAAATTAGCATTGTCAGATTTGGGAATGTGTTAGGTTCATCAGGATCTGTCGTTCCACTTTTTGAAAAACAAATAAAGAAAGGCGGCCCATTGACAGTGACTGATGAGAATATTTATAGATACTTTATGACAATACAGGAAGCTGTTGAGTTAGTTATTCAGGCAGGTTCTATGGGATCTAATGGAAATATTTTCTTACTAGATATGGGTGAACCTGTAGGAATATATCAGTTAGCTAAAGATATGATTTTCCTCAGTGGTAAGACAATGAAAGATCATGAAAATCCTCAAGGAGATATTGAGATATTATTCACTGGCTTGAGGCCAGGAGAAAAACTTTATGAAGAGCTTTTAATTAATGAGGACTCAAGCAAGACAAAACATGAAAAAATTATGCTGGCAAATGATACTTCGATAAATCTAGAAATGGTTGATAATTATTTACATCAAATCGAGCAACTAACTATAAATAATGATTTAAATGGTATTAAGGAGATTTTATTAGAAGTTGTCGAGGGCTTTAAACCTCAAAATTAGTCTATAAAATCGAGGCTATCTTGAAAAATTGTTCTATATTTTCATTATTTCTTCCTGAGTAGCAAATAAACCCAGGATTGATTAGGCTTTGTTTTTTATTGTATTGCATTCTTTCACCATCTATTGTTTTTACACAGCCTCCAGCAGATTCAACAATACATTGTCCTGCTGCGGTATCCCATTCAGATGTTGGGTTAAATCTAGGGTAGATATCAGAGTCACCCGAAGCAATAGAGCAAAATTTTAGAGAGCTTCCAGCATTTATTATTTGATGTTTTCCTATGCTTTGTAAAAAAATTTCTAATTCATCGCTTTTATGAGATCTACTGCATATTATTCTGGGCTTTATTTGTTGACTTTTGTTTACTGAGATTTTTTTAGGGTTGTTATTGTTTTTAGAAAAGAATGCGCCCACCTCTGAACCCCAGTATGTTGTATTTAAAACAGGGTTATGAATTAGTCCGATGATTGGAATATGATTTTCAATTAAAGCAATATTTACAGTAAACTCATCATTTTTCTTTATAAATTCTTTTGTCCCATCTAAAGGGTCAACCAACCAATATTTTTTCCATGATGATCTTATATCAAAAGCAATTTCTGACTGTTCCTCAGAAAGAATAGGTATCTCTGGTGTTATGTTATTAAGTTCTTCTGAGATTATTCTATGAGACTCTATATCAGCTTCTGTAACTGGAGTTTTATCATCTTTTAAATGGTAATTAGGATTGGAATAATAAATTTCTAATATTGACCGTCCTGCTTTCTTAGAAATTTCAATTATTTTATCTATTAGATCATGATTATTTTTAATAATGCTCATCAAAATTATTATATGTTTTTTATATATATTATGGATTAAGTATATAAATTTCTAAAAAAAAGCTTGCAATCCATCCTTTTTAAAGGAGAAAATAGAAATATCAAACCGTTACCTCGGAAGATTACCAAAGAAATTTTTTATGTAACACCAAATCATAGCGAGTCTATACTGTTTTAAAATTAATCATGGCAATAACTCATACGAACGATAAAGACTTTGAACAAGATGTTTTTAATTCAGATATTCCTGTTTTAATAGACTTCTGGGCAGAGTGGTGCGGTCCTTGTAAGATGATAGGACCTATTTTAGAAGAACTTTCAGAGGAAATGGATGGGGTAGTTAAAATAGTTAAACTAGATGTTGATAAGAATAATCAAATTGCTATGAATTACTCAATTAGGAGTATACCTACGCTTATGATAATTAGAGACGGCAATGTCCAGGGTCAACATATAGGAGCTGCTTCAAAAGTTCAAATACAAGAGTTTATACAAGAAAACACATAAAAAAATGGCAACAAACGGAAAAAATAAGAATCACGCAAAAGGTCGTAAAAGAAATCCAAGACATAAAAAGGATTTTCAACAAGATAGAAAGCCGACCTTTACAAGTGATGACGTTATATCGAAGTCAGAGGTTGAAGGTGATGATGTTCTTAGCCTGCCTGATTTAAGAACTAAATCTATTACTGAATTGCAAAACACTGCTCAAGAAATGGGCATAGAGAATATTGCTAGAGCTAGAAGGACAGATATAACCTTCTCAATATTAAAAGCCCATGCAGCAGGAGATAAAAGCATCTTTGGGGAAGGCGTATTAGAGATATTACAAGATGGATTTGGTTTTCTTAGATCCTCAGATACTTCATATATTGCTGGCCCAGATGACGTTTATGTTTCACCAACACAAATTAGAAAATTTAACTTAAGAACTGGCGACACAGTGTCAGGTTCAGTAAGACCTCCAAAAGATAATGAACGATATTTTGCTTTATTAAAGGTTTCAGAGATCAATTTTGAGGACCCTGAGAATGTTAGAACAAAGCTTCTTTTTGAAAATTTGACACCTTATTTTCCTGAGGAAAGGTTTAAGTTAGAACAAGGTACAGGAAGCGTTGAAGATCTTACTGCGAGAATAATTGATTTGGCTTCCCCAGTAGGTAAGGGACAAAGAGGCCTTATTGTTTCTCCGCCTAAAGCGGGTAAAACAATCTTACTTCAAAATATAGCATCTTCTATTACGACTAATTATCCAGAAGCTCATCTAATAGTGCTTTTAATTGATGAAAGACCAGAAGAAGTTACTGATATGATTAGAACTGTAAGGGGGGAGGTGGTATCTAGTACTTTTGATGAGCCAGCGTCTCGTCATGTTCAGGTTGCTGATATTGTAATAGAGAAAGCAAAAAGACTATCTGAGCACAAAAAAGATGTAGTCATCCTTCTCGACTCAATTACCAGACTAGCAAGAGCTTATAACACCGTTGCACCTGCCTCAGGTAAAGTGCTGACAGGCGGCGTAGATGCTAATGCTCTTCAAAAACCTAAACGCTTTTTTGGAGCAGCAAGAAATATAGAAGAAGGAGGTAGCCTAACAATTATAGCAACTGCGCTTATTGATACTGGATCTAGGATGGACGAAGTAATTTTTGAGGAGTTTAAAGGAACTGGAAATATGGAAATAGCGCTAGATAGAAGGATTGCTGATAAAAGAGTTTACCCGGCTATTCATATAAATAGATCCGGCACTAGAAGAGAAGACTTACTATTGGATCCTGATGAGTTGCAGAAAATGTGGGTGCTTAGAAAAGTTGTCCATGATATGGATGAAATAGCAGCTGTAGAATTCTTAATCAATAAAATGAAAGATACTAAAACAAATAAAGAGTTCTTTGATTCAATGAAAAAGTAATTATTTAATTACCCTAAAGCCAATATCTTTCCTGAAATAAGAGCCACTCCAATTAATTTTAGATACAGCAGAGTATGCTAATTTTTTAGATTCCTTGATACTAGGACCGAGAGCAGTTACACAAATTACTCTTCCGCCATTGGTAAGAATTTTTCCGTTATCTAATTTAGTCCCAGAATGAAAGATTTTTATATTTTTTGTTTCAGAAAAATATTCTAGTCCAATGATCTCCTCACCTGTTTCATATGCTTCTGGATAACCTTTACTTGACATAATTACTCCTATAGCTGCATTTTGATCCCATTTTATTGGGTATTCGTCAACATTGCCTTTGAAAGACGTATCAATTAAATCAACTAAATCAGAATTTAGTCTCATCATAATAGGTTGTGTTTCTGGGTCTCCAAACCTGCAATTGTATTCCAATACCTTAGGCTCAAAGTTTTCATCAATCATTAAACCAGCATATAAAAATCCTCTGTAGAAGATGCCTTCATTATCTAGCCCATTCACTGTAGGGTATATTACTTTTTTTAGAATCTTCTCTTGTAAATCTCTATTTAAGAATGGAACAGGTGAATATGCCCCCATGCCACCTGTATTAAGACCAATATCACCTTCTCCAATTGTCTTATGATCTTGAGAGGCGACTAAAGGTAAAACTTCTTTGCCATTTACTACTACTATAAAGCTTAGTTCTTGACCAAGAAGAAATTCCTCAATTATTATTTTTTTTCCTGCTTGACCAAACTTTTCTTCATCCATAAATTCAGAAATAGTTTTAATTGCAGACCTAAAATTTTCTACAATAACAACACCTTTTCCAGCTGCTAGGCCATCTGCTTTTATGACCAAAGGAAATTTTTTATCTTCTATATATTTCTTTGCCTCTTCTTGATTTTGAAAACTAGCATACTCAGCTGTTGGTATTTTATTCTTATACATGAAGGATTTAGAATAATCTTTCGATCCTTCAAGTTGAGCAGCTTTTGCTGAAGGACCAAAGCAATTAATGCCTTCTTCATTAAATTGATCGCTTATACCATTAACTAGGGGATCTTCTGGGCCAACTAAAACGAGATTTACATTGTTATCTTTTGAAAATCGAATTAGTGAAGAAATATCATCTGAAGGTATATCTATATTAGTCGCTTTACTCTCTTGCTGGGTTCCTGCATTACCTGGAGCCACAAAGATTTTCTCAACACTATCAGATTGAGAGATTTTCCATGTAAATGCATGTTCTCTTCCGCCGCTACCAACTATTAGTACTCTATGTTTCTCCTCCATAATAATTAATGCCTAAAATGCCTCATTCCAGTTAAAACCATTGCAATGCCTTTATTATTTGCCTTATCTATTACTTCTTGATCTCTTATTGAGCCTCCAGGTTGGATAATTGACTCTATACCGTTATCTGAGGCCATTTCAATACTATCACTGAATGGAAAGAACCCATCCGATGCCATCACAGCACCAGTAGTGTCTAAATTAGCCGCATTAGACTTAAGACTCGCAATTTTAGCGCTATTTACTCTACTCATTTGTCCAGCACCTATGCCAATTGTTTGAAGATCTTTAGCAAAAACAATAGCATTTGATTTCACATATTTTGCTACTTTCCATGCAAAGATAAGGTCTTTTATTTCATTTTCATTTGGTTTTTTCTTGGTAACAAATTTCAACTCTTCTTCTAAGATAATCTTGTGGTCATCTTCTTGGATCAAGAATCCGCCATCAATAGATTGTATTTGAAAATTAACCTTACTTTTTTTAAATTCTTCTACTGAAATAACTCTAATATTCTCTTTATTCTTAAAGGCTTCTATAGCTGATGATGTATATCCTGGAGAGATAATGACTTCTACAAACTGATTATTGATTAATTTACTAGCAAAATCTTTATCTACTTTTCTATTTACAGCAATTACACCTCCAAATGAAGATTCAGGATCTGTTTGGAAAGCTTTTTCATAGGCTTTAGTTATATTATCTGAAATAGCAACACCACACGGGTTTACATGTTTAACTATTACACAGCATGGATCATCAAACTCTTGACAACACTTCATTGCTGAATTTGTGTCTAAATAATTGTTATATGAAAGTTCCTTGCCCTGGAAAACTTTCGCACCAGATAATGATTTATGGCTAACGCTATCATATGAATATAACCCACCTTTTTGATGTGGATTTTCACCATATCTAAGGTCATTTTCTTTGTTTAGTTCAAGAAATAATTTCTCAGGTAATTCATTATTTTTAATAGGATTATCAAAATAATTCAGAATATTTAAATCATATGAGGCAATAAGTCTAAAGGCTTTAAGAGCAAAAGATTTTCTTGTTAAATATGCAATTGAGCAACTATTATTTTCCAGTTCGTTTATTAGAATTTCATAATCATTAGGATTAGTTACGATAGTTTTACTATAGAAATTCTTAGCTGAGGCCCTAATCATGCTAGGGCCACCTATATCTATATTTTCAATAGCATCTATTTCTTTGAGATTTTGCTTTTTAATTGTTTCTTCAAATGGATAGAGGTTGATGACGATTAGATCAATATTTTTTATACCTAGTTCATCTAGTATTTCATCGTCCACTTTAGCCCTGTTTAGAAGTCCTCCATATATCAGAGGGTTAAGAGTTTTGACTCTACCATTCATTATTTCTGGGAAATTTGTCAGATCAGACACTTTAGTTACATTAATCCCAAGTTTTTTTATGTGTTCTCCGGTTCCACCCGTAGAAATAATCTTTATGTTATTTTTATCAAGATATTTCGAGAGTTGATCTAAGCCAGTTTTATCTGAAACACTTATTAGTGCCGTTTTTATTTTTACTGCCTTTTCCTTCGACATATTATTTTGGAATATTGTTTAGATAATTTTGTAATCTTTAAGTTTTTTTCTAAGGGTAGTTCTATTTATGCCAAGTATCTTAGACGCTTCAGTTTGATTACTTTTAGAATATTTCATTACCTCCCTAAGCAGAGGTCTTTCGACCTCTTTCATCACAAATTTATATAGGTCAATTGGCTTGTGTCCGTTTAGAGTTTTAAAATATTTTTTTAGAGCAGTCTCTGTTAAGTGATTAAGGGAGCCATTGAGTCTTTGATTTTTTTTATTATTCTTTTTTTTCACACAGAATACTCTTCGTAGCATATGAATGCATATTATTAAAATGGATTCCCTAAACCAATAAGGAGATTAACTATAACATGGACTCAATTAAAGTTTGAGGTATTAATAATAATATTATAGTCCAAGCCTTTTTTCTAAGTAATGGATGTCTGTTCCACCATTCTTGAAAGCATTGTGCTGCATAATTTCGATTTGTAATTCTATATTAGTTTCTATTCCTTCAACAATCATTTCTGATAGTGCAATTCCCATTCTTGTTATCGCTGACTCTCTAGAATTTGCTTTTGCAATAACTTTAGCAATCATAGAATCGTAATATGGCGGAACCTCATATCCAGTGTAAATATGGCTATCAACTCTAATACCTGGTCCTCCAGGTGGATGCCATAATTCTATTCTTCCCGGAGAAGGTATGAAAGTTTTTGAGTCTTCAGCATTGATTCGGCATTCTATTGCATGTCCTCTTTGAATTATATCTTCTTGTTGAATAGATAAAGGTAATCCCATAGCAACTTTAATTTGCTCTTTTACAATATCTATTCCTGTGAGTATCTCAGTTACTCCATGCTCAACTTGTAATCTTGTATTCATTTCAATGAAATAGAATTCATTATTCTCATATAGGAATTCAAGCGTACCCGCGTTCTCATAGCCAATGTGTTTACATAATGAAACACATTTCTCAAACATTTCTTCTCTTTTTTCTTTAGGGATTTTGGGTGCCGGAGCCTCCTCGATAATTTTTTGGTGATTTCTTTGCATTGAGCAATCACGATCTCCTAGACAAACAGCATTACCATGTTGATCGGCTAAGACTTGAAATTCTATGTGTCTAGGATGCTCAAGTAACTTTTCCATGAAGATAGTGTCATCATTGAATGCTGCCTTTGATTCAGCTTTTGTCAAATCAATTGTGTGCTGAAGGTTAGCTTTAGTATGTGCTATTCTCATACCTTTCCCACCTCCTCCAGACGCTGCTTTAATCAAAACTGGATATCCTATTTCATCAGCTAACTTATAAATTGATTCCATATCATCATCTAAAGCAGATTCAGATCCAGGGATACAATTAATACCAACTTCTTTGACTGTATCTTTAGCATTTATCTTATTTCCCATTAGTTTTATTGTTTCTGATTTTGGACCAATAAAGACATAGCCACTTTCATCAACTTGCTCTGCAAAGTCTCCATTTTCAGCTAGAAAGCCATAACCTGGATGTATGGCCATTGCATCTGTTACTTCAGCTGCACTTATAATAGAAGGTATCTTTAAATAACTACTTACGGATTCTGGTGGACCTATGCATACTGATTCATCTGCTAATAGCACATGCTTTTGTTTGATATCAGCTTGAGAATATATTGCCACTGTTTTTATGCCCATTTCTCTGCAGGCTCTTTGGATTCTGAGAGCAATTTCACCGCGGTTAGCAATAAGAATTTTATCTAACATTTAAATTTATGATTGGCTAATCAGAAACAAAACTTGATCATATTCGACAGGGTCACCATTTTGTATGAGAATTCTTTCGATAATTCCATCAACATCAGAATCAATTTTGTTCATCATTTTCATTGCTTCAATAATACATAAGGTATCTCCCTCTGAAACTGGGTCCCCAACTTTTACAAACGCTTCAACAGTAGGCTCAGGGGATTGATAGAAAGTGCCAATCATAGGCGCCTTTATTTCATGAAAGTTATTTTTATTAGTTGGTAATAAATCATTTATATCTTCTGTTTCATCAGAAATATTTACTGATGTATCTTTGTTAGTCGTTGATCTAGATGTTTGTTTAGAAATCCTGACCTTATCTTCACCTTCAGTAATCTCTATTTCAGACAGACCGGATTCTTCAAGTAATTCGATAAGTTTTTTTACTTTTCGAATATCCATGTCTATTTCTTATTACACAGATTTATAGCTGCATCTAATGCAAGATCATATCCCTCAAATCCAAGTCCAGAAATTATTCCAACAGCAATATCAGAAAAATAAGATTCTTTTCTAAATTCTTCCCTCGCAAAAATATTGCTTATATGTATCTCTATAAATGGAACTTCAACTGCTAGAAAAGCATCGCGTATTACAATGCTAGTATGAGTATAACCACCAGGGTTAATTATGATTACATCTGTTTCTGAAGATCTTTGTTGTATTAAATCAACAATTTCTGATTCTGAATTGCTTTGAAAACACTCTAAATTGCAATCTAATTTAGAAGCCTTATCTATTAATTCTTGTTCAATTTGCTCTAAATTCTTATCACCATAAATACTAGGTTCTCGTTTCCCTAATAAATTAAGATTTGGGCCATTAATTAAAAGTATATTTGCCATATTTATTTACTTATTTATAGATGATGTCTACATAATTGCAGAAAATAGCAGCATATTCAACGGAAATAGTGCTAATTATTTATTTTAAGGTGTCTAGTTCTGGTAAAATAAAGAATGCATAATCCCACACTCATTGGGACTATCCTCTCTACAATATCGCCAGGTGTATCTGGAAGAAAGTGCAATAGAATTGTAAGTAAGAAACCACTTATTACAGAATAGAAAGCTGACTTTGCAGGAACATCCCATTTAAAGACTTTGGAAAGAACCATTGGAACAAATGCTGCTCCTAAAGCTGTCCAAGCAAAAACA
>Ga0208764_10000076_pt1 | contig 49074 bp, 42 predicted proteins | sample ETNtaG_18_FD_185762 | JGI IMG/M metagenome (GOLD analysis project Ga0208764, IMG submission 185762) | Marine microbial and viral communities from oxygen minimum zone, Eastern Pacific Ocean - ETNP201302SV91 (SPAdes) (version 2) | ecosystem: Environmental > Aquatic > Marine > Oceanic ... | reverse complement strand
TTGCCCGCGCCGCCTTCCTGGTAAACGGCTGCCACGGTCAGATCATTTACGGTTAGGTTCTGCCAGCAGTAAACGTACGTCCTCTCGCCCGCGTACCAGAACTCCTCCTCTCCCTGGCAATCGTCGAAACCGTTCGAGAAGCTCTCGATGGGCAAGAAATCGGCCACGTATCTGAAGGTCAGAGAGGATATTGTATCGTTCACTGCAACCCCAGCACTGCTGGCTATCTCGGAGGGCAGTACGACCGTTCTGTTGGCAGCGGCATCTGCTGCACTTGCCGGCCAGCTCCCGTAAATTATTCGGGAGTCCTGGCCCTTTGTAGAGTGCCTCTCCCCCAGCTCACCGTCCCAGATGCCGTCTCCGTAGAAGCGAGCTGTCCTCTGATCGTTGATGGGAGGTCCAGAAGATAGTGCATCAGGGTATTCCCAACTGACGTTCGCCCAATTCCCCGTGGGGCCCTCCGCGGCAATAACGTTGAGAGGCTGTGGGACGATGAAGTCCTCATCGAAGAATCCGTCCACCCTGACTCCCTGACGACCATATACCAGACCACAATCGGAGAACTCGTCCATCTCTACGAATTCTATGCACAGTGATTCCCACAAGGCTGAGTCATTCGTCCTACCCTCTGAATCCGACCCAGGGTCCTCTGAGAAGTCTATCTTCGCGTCGAAGATTTCCTCCTGGAGTGAGAACTGGAGGAATGCTTGCGACAATCCCACTCCATATGCGAGGACGGTGGATATTACCAGGGACGCTAGGAAAACCCCTGCGAATACCGCTAGGACTCTTTCACGACTCCGCCAGGAGCTTTTTGCAGCCATCACCAGATTGTCCGGTAAGGACAGCAAGCGTACCTTCATGGGTAGTTTCTCGATTCTCTCGACTTCCCCACTTCTGATGTCAATGTTGAACAACAGGAGGATCTGGGAAATGATCCGATATGGAATCAATATGATGAACACGAGAATTTCCCACTCGAACCAGCGGAAACCATAACGACGACGCGCCATTATCCCTCGACCCCCGCGTCTTCGCCCCAAGCAGATCGTATGTCCGATGCTGCCGTGACCCCGTCCCTTAGCAGGAGCATCCTGTCGGCCATGGATGCCAGGGATGGGTCGTGTGTGACCATCAGGACTGACATCCCGTCCTCCTCGCAGAGCTGCTGGAACAGGTCGATTATCCCCTGTCCACTCTTCACGTCGAGGTTTCCAGTCGGCTCGTCCGCGAGAAGTAGTGGTCGTGAACCGGCGATCGCCCTTGCGATTGCGACCCTCTGCCTCTGACCCCCTGAAAGCTGGTCAGGGATGAACTCCATTCGATCGGCGAGCCCAACCTTCTCGAGGGCGTCTCTCGCCTGCTGCTCGGCCTCAGGCGTAGGAACTCCTGAGAGCTCCAATGCGAAAATTACGTTATCCAATGCACTGAGTCTGTCTATAAGGTGGAAGTCCTGGAAGATCCAGCCGACCCCCCTCCTCCTGACGTCGACCACCTTGCTGGGGGACTTTGTCCCGTAGTTGAACTCCGAGAGAGATATCGTGCCCGAGTCTGCCTCCAAGAGGCCCCCGATGATGTTGAGCAGCGTTGACTTTCCACACCCGGACGGGCCCATTAGAGCAACTAGTTCGCCCGACTTGATCTCGAGGTCTATTCCCTTCAGTACCTCAAGCCTCCTCCGGCCAGAACCGAAGCCTTTCTTGAGGTCCTCTACAGTGAGCACAAGATTTCGTAAAATGGACTGTATTTAATTCATTTTAACTCGCGGTGTGATGGTCGATGGCTTGGTCATAGGCCTCGGCGAGTGACTTTCCATGCGAATTGGGGCTCAATAGGGCGTTTACATGGCTCATCAGATCCTCATCGGGATGCCTGGGGACTCCCCCTGCCTTCCTCCACTCGGAGTGAATTCTCACAAGCTCGTCGACCCAATCGATGATGCTTGTTGGATTGAGGAGGCATCTATCTGGGATGATCTCGTTGTGGGCGGTGAGGTCCGAGGCCATCACGGGGCATCCTGCTGCCATGGCCTCAGCGGGAGGGTACCCGAAGCCCTCGGACGCGCTGGGGAAGAGCAGGACCTCGGCATGCTGGAAGGCAGCGACGAGCTGCTCGTCGGACACCTTCTCCTCGCTGCCTATGTGTATGACGTTGACATCCTTCGATACCTCATCGGGGAGAGCGTCTATCACTGCCCTAGCGAAGTTCAGCCTCTTCCTCGGCTCGTCGCTCCCGACCGTGATGACTAGCATCTTTGATTCGTCATCCAAGTCCCCGAGAAGCTCTCGTGGCTTGGGATTCTTCTCCGGGCTCCAGTAGTCGATATCCACCTGGTGCCTGACGAGAGCCGTTGGCTTCCCGGGGAAGGTGGCCATGACGTCCATCTGGGTGCTCTCCGATATGCAGATGAGGAGGTCGGCCCTGTTGAGTCCTGATCTGAGTCTGGAGAGGTCCCTCTTTCGGATTAGCCCCGGACTATGATCCCCCACAGGTACGATAACGTCCCCTCCTCCGATGTTCCTCGGACGGAGGTGAAACAGGTCATGCACGGTGACAGCGACAGGGATCTTGCTGCTCCGGGGGACGAGGTGCGCCTGCTCTTGGTCGGTGATGTGAAGCAGGTCGGCAGGACTTCTCTCGGCCTCGTCAGCGACCCTCTGTGGATGCCGCCTCCACCTAGTGAGGATTCTGTCGAACGATGACGATGTCTCGTCGTGCTCGATTGTGGCTACTTTGGACCAGTTTGGGACTAGTGCCTTCTGGAGGAGCGCCTCGACTGAAAAATGGGCCCTGCCCAGACCTGAACTCTCGGGAAGGGCGGCCCCTCTAGCCAGCAATACTCGCCTCACCACGCCATCAGCAAGGCGTATCGGACTTAAACGAGGGCGGGTGATGGGTCATCGATGACGGGCAATCGCGAGGGGCAGGGCAGTCCCCGAACCAGACTACTGGTTGCAAAGGGGAGTTTCGTTGCCATGGGTGGGGCAGAGAGGGATCTGCTACGCAATCTTCCCGCCATTGCAAAAAAGTTCGACGTCAGTGTGGCCACTCTTGCTAGCGTCAAGGAGTTGGACTCGCTATGCGAGGATCTTGGATTGGATCTGGTGTGCCCCGATAGTTCGTGGTCGGCCCCCCAGGGAGCTCTCTCTTCAGTGTTGGACAGTGGCATGGATAGTGCGTCACGAGCGTGGTCATCGATGGGCAATCTGATTGGGACGATTGGGGACTTTGATTGCATTCACCTAACTAGTGGCGATGGCAGCCTGGCCCTTCTAGATCACGTTCCAGACGACGTAGCCGTGCATCTGCATCTTCTCGAGCCCCACAGGGGACTGCATGAAGACGTCCTTCACAGGGGGATTGACGGGAGGCCAAGGAGGAGTCTGGGTTTGACTAGGGCTATGCTATCCAGAGCCAGGCGTCGTGACATCTCCGCCGTCAGAGGGCTTTCGGGAAGAGATAGGTCCTCCATCAGTGGGAACTCCTCATACACTGCTGGGAGGATCTCCGAAGTTTATGGCGTCCCCTCAGGGGTGCTTATGCCCAGTGTTGTTCCAGATGAGTTTCCAGCGGAGGCTGACGAGGAGGAACCTCTGGGCGTTATGGAAATGGAGGGCGAATACGTAGTTACCGTGGGAAGGGCCAGTTGGGCCAAAGGTACATGGGAAGCGATTTCCATGCTCTCTGGAAGCGGGGTCTCTCTTGCCCAAGTCGGAGGGGGCTCCGACGATGACTTGCAGAAGCTGCAAGAACACGCAATATCCGAGGGTGTGGACATATGGTTCGCGCCTAGGCTTTCCTCGCCAGAGATGTCCTCCCTCTACCGTGGAGCCCTTGCAGTAGTCAGCATGGCTCATGGAGAGCCGTTTGGCTTGACTCCGATAGAGGCGCAATCAGTTGGTACGCCGGCCCTTTTCGTTGACGAGGGGGGGTTCAGGGAGACTGTCTCTGACGGGGTCTCAGGGAGGCTGCTCCCGAGGGGCTCATTCGAGCAGTGGCATCAAGCACTGAAAGACGCAAGAGAGGAAGTTAATCGGTCATTGTGGGCGACGAATGGGAGGACCTCGATTTCAGAGGCGCGCCTCGGCCCACAGGGGCACTCAGAGAGGCTGGCAGAGATTGTTGATGGGATCCTTGGCGACTAATCCAACGAAATTCTCTCGGCCCGTGGGCCTACCTTGAACACGACAAACAATGCTGTCAGACCAATTACCAACAGTGCTGCCGAGGCCCAAATGGGCAATACCACAGCGCTATCGGATGGGAACCAAATGGGTAGGACGTCGAACAAAGATTCGCCCCTCACCAGTTTCCCACCGATGGATGATGCCATGGTGGTCATGAGGAAGGCTGTCACGGCAGTTCCCGACTGCAAGAGTGCTAGAGTCCTGACCTCCCATATTCCTGGGCCCATCCTGATCCTGCCCACTACGAAAGCGGCCCAGAAACCTAGTGCTAGCCCGCTGTAGACGAATTTGTTGTACAATAGCGCGTTTCCAACAACGCTGTCTGCAGCTAGAGTTCCACTCAGGATGGCGATTGGCATGAAGAATAGGGCCATGCTGGCACCCGCGATGGATGCCTTGTCCATGGTAATCATCAGGGAATCCCTCTTTTCCTCAGAAACTGGGATGTAGCGTATCGATGCGCAGCCAACTGCACAAACAGTGGCCAAAACCATAGTTCCCACTACTATCTCGGCCATGGCCGTGTGGAATGTGTCTGCTCCGAACATCACTACTCACCTCCCTGGAAGTTTGGGTCTGCGACCCACTCTTCGTCAACTGGGTCCCAGAGCCACCCCGGGTTCTCCTCCGAATGAACTAGCCTAGCCATGTATTCCTCGGAGGCGGCTTCGGGCTCTTCCTCCATACCAGGGGGTGGAGGGGGAGCCTCCCCCTCTGAGTCTATGACTTCCTGGGTTTGGTCCAACTCATCCTTGCCATCCCAGGGGGATAGTCTAACTTGTAGGGACACTATGAATGAAAGGACCAGGAACGCGAAGGCGAAGGATTGGACTCTCGCATCCCAGATATCCCCCTCGAATGGTGCCGGCCCAGTGCCCATCGTCAGCCAAGGGAGATCCATGGAGAATGAGCCGTTGAGGACTGTGATCTGGTATTGCATCCGGGTATCGCCCATGGTTGAAGGTAGGTATGCCTCCCAATTGTTGCAGACCTCCATATCTTGGCATTGTGAGCTCACCTCCGCATCATGGGGGGACCACTCTCCTTCGAGCATCCACTTTACGGAAACCGACGTTGTGTTGACGGTTCCGATTCCCAGTGGGTCGTCATTTCCACTGGTCCTGTAAGCCGGTGCAGTCCAATCTGACGACAAGCCAGGCAGTCCCTCGGGAACAGGCATCACAGCAATCGAGTACCCTCGTGACACTCCCGTGTATGCGATCCCCTCATAATTTGGCTCTGAGCCGTGGTGAGTCTGTGCGAACAGGTTGTGCGTCCCGGTTTCTTGGGGCGCGAGGAGTACCCATGTCAAAGTTACCGAGCCACTAGCGGGGACTACTGTCTCGACGTAGTTTGAGGAACCTCCGTTTGGGTCCTGTATTACGTGCCAACCATGGTCCTCAGGATGGTCCGAGTTTCCGTCGATCGAGCCTAGGATGAACGTTCCAAGCAGCCTGTTACTAGAGAGGGACATCCCAGCGACGTTGACATGGACCGCCACAGCATGCCCGGCAAACACATCTCCGTCCTGAGAAATTGAGATCGTGCCATCAGAAGGCAGACTCATGGAAGGATCACCGTGGCAGGATCCGCCGCATGTGTAGTCCCTGTCTGAGTCCCCGTTGCCTCCGGGGTTGGCCACGCTGGAGCTGGAAACCATGAGGAGGGCGACAACTGAGGCCAATACTAGTGCTCTGGACATTCTCAGAACCCCCTTCTCTTTCTTTCAACCATGGAGATCCCAATGGCTGCTGCGCCCAATATGAACAAGATGGCGGATATGGCGATTGAAGCCACGGGGGTTGAGTCCTGAGACTCGGATTCGGAGTCCCCTGCCATACTGGCATCGACGCTGACGTGATTCAGGCCATCCATCACCCATACTACCTCATTGCCATTGACAACAGTTGTCACGACGTAATAGAGGGTGGTGGAGACGGGTGCCTCCTCGCTCCATGTAGTCAGGGATGTTGTTCCTTCTGGGCTCATCTGAATGGGAGTTAATTCCCCCCAACCAGGCGTCTCGTCCATGGAAGTCAGGCCTACGACAGTGGATATGGGGCTGGTTGATCTGTAAACCCTGAACTCCTCGGATGAGTCGCTCGACCACGACAGAGTGACTGTGCTTCCAGAGACCGTGGCTTCGAGGGAGTCCACAGTGATGACGTCCCCATACATTATCTGATTCGAGATGGTGTTGGACATGCCCATGTCATCAATTACAGTCAACGACACAGAGTGAGTGCCCGATGGGAGTAGTACGTCGACTGACTTCCCAGTGAGCCCGACCCCATTAATCATCCAGAGATAAGATGAGACTGTCCCATCTGGGTCGCTTGAGGAGGATGCATCGAACGTCGCCATCGCTCCCGGCGTGGGAGGGGACGTCTCGGGCGACCAAGACGCGATTGGCGGGACGTTTGCCAGCACGGTCTCTGTGAACGAAGAGGATTCCATCCCCCATGGGTCACTAGCAGTTACCTCAACCCCCCAAGTTGCACCGGGCTCGAGTCTTGACTGGTCGACCACTGACTGGCCATCTAGGTCGGGGACGTGGAAGCCATTCCTGAACCACGTGTACGTGTAAGATACTGATTCGCCATCAGGGTCGTACGATATGGCTACCGCAATCATATCTGATAGTGAGTCGGGCTGCGCGAAAAGATCTCCTATGGGGGCATTCTCAAGGGAAACCTCCGGGGCAGATGGGGCTGCGTTGTCTATTGTCCTGGATGTAGTCTTCATCGACGAACCCAGGGACTCGCCGTCCCCTGGCAGTACCTGGACAGACCAATGTTGGTCACGGATGGTTAGTGAGGCTGGAATGGTAGTCATGTCATCATAGTCTCGGGCCCATTCCCCATCCACCCACCACCTTATCTGGCTTCCATCCTCCTGGTCGCCATCGATATCGGTCTGCTCCCAGACTACGGACAAGTCTGCGGATGTGGTGAGTGGCCCTTCTGGAAACATTGTTATCGATGTGACCACGGGTGGAGTGTTTCCAATCAAAATGGAGCCGGTCTCAAACCACTCGGACCAAACCAGTCCGTCGAAAACTCTGACTTGCGAGTACCATGTCTCGCCTTTGGATGTGAAAGATGGGTCAACTGTCTGCTCGTCATTGAATGCGGAGACCCTGACTCCATCCCTATACCACCTGATCTCGACATCCTGGATAATGTCCCCGTCGGAGTCAAACGACGAGTATGAGAGTTGGAGGGCATCGGAAGTCACGGCGTTTCCGGGAGGATTAACGTAGCCGTTTACTGTTGGCTGGTTGTTCGAGGAGCCGATAATTATCTTCCCACTGGTCACCGTGTCACCGAAGTCGGTGCCATCGTGGGGGGTGATTACGACCTCCCACTCGTCATCGGACCTGACCATGATGCTGGAGACCGATGTCTCCCCATCCAACTGAGTGACCCTTGAGCCGTCTAGGAACCAGTGAATGGTTGTCTGCTGGGAGTCCTGGGGGTTGCCATCCAAGTCGTAATACTCCCAGTCCAGAGTGAGGTCGTCTGTATCGAGGGGGGCGTTTGGGGAGACTACGAGATTCCTAGCAATTGGAATCGTATTTCCTATGGTTACTGGATTCAATGAGACCGTGTCGCCCTGGTCATCTCCATCACTCGGTGTCACCTCGACCCTCCAGCTCTGGCCCCTAGCAATCCAGCTATTGGGTACGTCTGTCTGATCGTCAATCTGTGAGACTCGGAGGCCATCCCTATACCACCTGATAGTGGTACCTTGCTCTGAGTCGCCATCCGCATCGTCGTACGTGTATGAGACGCCGAGGCCTGTAGCCTTGGTTGGATTACCGGGAATGTAGTGGACATTGGAAGCGGTCGGGGGATTGTTGGTTGATTCAGCCTCAGAAAGGGTCCATGTCCCAGTCCCCCAACTGTCGCCTGTATTCTGGCTGTTTCCATTAGCATATAGCACAGCTAGGTCGAAGACGACGTCGCCTGTTCCCGAAGTAGGCGCGATCCAGTCTGCGGTCCACGAGCGCGAGGCGTCGCTGCTGTGTGTCAGCTCACCGCTCGCGAGCTGGACATCGGTACCGAGACTTGACCAGCTACCGGCACTCGCGACCAGGTTGAATCCGCCGTCTCCGGATATGTGGGGGCCGCCATCCCATAACAGTGAGTATGCGGAGCCCGGAGTATACCCCCCCGCTCCCCATGGCAAGCCGCTCAGGGAGGGAGAAATCGGGGAGGTGTTCGAATGGCAAGTACAACCGGCGGTTGATTGGCCGATTTTCCCGGTCGAATTAGCGAAAACCACCGGAGAAGTCGAGGAAAGGAGGAAAATTAGAACCAGTCCCACTGCGAACCTGCGTCTCGTCATAACTCGCGATTAGGGAGGTGGCTGAATATGTTGCTGATGGCAACGGCTTCTGTTCTTCCGCTGCATTCATGGATTGAACGCTGGTGGGAGGCACATGCGCCCCATAGAGAAAGTAGCGATAATCGGTGCTGGAAACATGGGTTCCGGTATTGCACAGAAGAGTGCGCAGGAGGATTTCGAGGTCCAGATGGTAGACCGAGAGAAGAAGTGGGTTGACAGGGGTCAGGAGATCGTCTCGAGTTTTCTCTCGGAGGCCGTGGAACGCAGGATATTCAAGCCAGAGAAGGCTGAGGAGATCAAGAGCAGGATTACAGGGGTTGTTGGGACAGAGAACGTGGACCCCACAACTGACCTAGTCATCGAGGCTGTTTTCGAGGACTTCGACATCAAGACACAGGTGTTCTCCAAACTCGATGAGGTGTGCGATAGTCACACAATTCTGGCCAGCAACACCTCATCTCTTTCTGTGAACGAGTTGGCTATGGCTACGGGACGCCCCGACCGTTTCGTTGGCCTGCACTTCTTCTACCACCCAGCCAAGAACAGACTGATTGAGATCATTCCCGCTGAAACCACTTCAGACGAATCAATACGAGCGGTCGAGCAGTATTGCAAGACTATGGGGAAGGTGGTTATCATTTGCAAGGATAGGCCTGGCTTCGTGGTGAACCGCTTCTTCGTCCCATGGTTGAACGAGGCCTGCCTGCTTCTGGAGGAGGGAGTGGGGACAACTGCCCAGATTGACGCGGTCGCGCGTTCGGCGTTCAGGATAGGTATGGGGCCATTCGCGCTCATGAACCTCACAGGACCCCCTATTGCTCTGCATTCCACTGACTACCTATCTGAGCAGCTGGGCGTGGAGAGGTTCAGGGGGGCTGAGAGCCTTCGCTCGTTAGTCGATGCTAGTGAGATGTGGGAGATAGGTGACGAGGAAGATTGTGACGATGATTCTTCTGCGATAATCAGTGAGCGGTTGTTGGGACAGGTTTTCTCCGTCGCAGCACAGATTGTCGAAGAGGGGATATGCTCGATGGAAGACGTTGACAGAGGTGCCAAAGTGGGTCTCAGATGGGCAAGGGGTCCATTTGAGATTGCCAACAAGATAGGGATAGGTCGAGCGGCTGGAATGGCTTGCTCGTACTCTGAGCTTGCTGGGCTCGAGTTGCCGGGTTGGTTCGAAGATCGGAATCAGGATTTTGAGTTCTCATATGTTGATGTTGAAGTCTCGGATGGAGTTGCAATTGTTAGGCTGAACAGGCCAGAAGCGATGAACGCTCTGAACGTTACATTGGTGAACCAACTGGGAGAATGCCTGGACAAACTGAACTCAATGGAAGAAGTATCCACGATCGTCCTGGAGGGTGCTGGAAAGGCATTCGTTGCTGGTGCTGATGTGAAGTTCTTTGTCGACAAGCTCAGGGCTGACTCTTTCGGAGAGATTTATGATTTCACAGCAAGGGGCCACGAAGTTCTTGGAAAGCTCGAAGGGAGCGAGAAGACCACCATCGCCCTAACCACTGGACTCGCACTGGGCGGGGGGCTCGAGTTGGCATTGGCCTGTGACTACAGGATAGGGACTCGTAGGACTCAATTTCGATTCCCTGAAACTAGTATCGGAATCTACCCAGGCTTGGGCGGAACTCAGAGGACGACTAGGATTTGTGGAATAGAATGCGCTAGATTCTCAGTTCTGGCTGGCAACTTCCTAGACTCCGGGACGGCCCGTGCTATGGGCCTTGTGACTCATCTTGTAGATCCTTCTGAAGTCGGGGCGACAATTGCCTCATTGGTCGGAACAAAGCCTGACGAGAAGTACCCAGGAAAGCCTTCAGAGGAGACAAGTCCAGTTGTCTCCTTTGCTTCCACATTCTACTCTGACACAAACATGGAGTCAATCTCAATGGGCAAATGTCCAGAGGGTTTTGACCCCAATGACAAGTCTGTTGAGAGGCAACTGAAAATGCTCTCTAGGAGTGCACCGATCGCACTGGAAATTGCTGGTTACCTCCTCAATGTAGCAGTCATTACGGGTAATGACCTAGAGGGTGGGCTATCAATGGAGCTTGAAAATCTAGAGAAGATTTTCGGAACTGCAGATGCCCTGGAGGGGCTTAGTGCCCTCATTGAGGGAAGACGTCCCGAGTACAACAACTCATGATCAGAGTTGCTTACTTGGGAATCGGTTCCATGCAGGGGCCCTGTAGTTCGCAATCAACGCGTAGATGTAGTCTCTAAGTCGAATTCGGTGAATTCTTACTTTCATCGGTTTTTCGTTGTTGTCAATTGTTTCGTCTATCCATGTCTCTAGAAATCTATCCATCTGGTTTCCTCCTCATACTTAGTGCAGTATTCACACCAATCCACCAAGCTCCCATATATGATTGGGTAGGTTATGCTGATTACACGTAGGTGCATTTTATACACTAGATACCTTGTGGCCAACCTGTTTAACATGACTTCGAACCCAACGCTTCGATTGACAAAGACAGACGCGAACAAGGTCCAGCGCTCGATTGATGATGTGATGACCGAGGGTAGTGACATAAGGAGGATTTTCGCGAAATACAATGATGAGAAGTTCGATGTCGGTTGGGAGGTAGACGCCGCTGTTGACGCATTCTCAGTATTCAGCTCTAGGTGGACGACCGAGATCCTAGCTACCCTATACATTGCGGGGGACAGGAGATTCAACGAGATGAGGGGACTACTCAGGGGAATCAGCAGTAGGACCCTCTCGGACAAGCTGACTACCTGTGTGGAGCATGGGCTCGTTCAGAGAGTTGTTGAGGAGGGTCCGCCTGTCAGGGTGAGGTACAGCCTTACCGAGCATGGTAGGCGGGCTGGGAGGTTGCTTGGGCCCCTCGTAGCCTATATGAAAATCCACCAGGGAAGGATTACTGGGCCGAAGTAGCACGTTTGCATAACGAGCATTTGGTGAACTTGTAGACGCATCATTAAAACCCCATAGGTAGACCAACGGTACTATGGCTCTGATTGAACAGTGGCGAAATACCCGCCCCTGGTTCTTTGACTCGATAGGTGCAATGGCGGGAGCTGTGCTTGGACTAGGCGGCATTTCTCCATTCTTCCTACCTACTGCGCAGGGCACTCTAATTGCTCCAAGAGAGAGGGACTGGGAACACCCCCTTAGGAGGAGGATACTGAACACCCTTGAGAGGTCTCCAGGAATTCACTTCAGGGAGTTGCAGAGGAGTCTGGAGGCAGCCAATGGAACTCTTAGACATCATCTAGACATCCTGTCGAGGGAGGGTTCGGTTACTGTGGTTCCCGTAAATGGGAGGACTTGCTATTACGCGGGCGCCCCAGCTCATATCGAAATATTGGAAGGAACGGGGGTGGAAGACGCGCGACGCGCGGCCGCTATGATGCCGGTTGGACTTTCAGAAGTCCAGAGAGTGGTAGTTTCCAGACTGACAAAATCTGATATTCCCAATTCACAGGCGCAATTAGCTCGTGACTTGGGGAGATCGAGGGCTTCAGTCCACTCTGCCATCTCAGTACTCAGGGACAGGGGCATCCTCAATCAAAGCGGGCTTTCCCTGGCTCCACACCTTAGCGGACTCGGTGGTTCTAAGGTTGACTATCCTTGGTTGGACATCAGAGTTGAGTGCTAGTCGCTACTCGAAATTGGTTCTCTAATGCATTCTGGAAGGCTACATCACGGCGAATTCTATTGAACCCCTTCTCACGGGGTCGCTCCGTGTTCAGAATTAGGCTGGTGGAGCAACCGATGCCTACGGGCAGCAAGGATCCGGAAATTCTGCTGTCCTGGTTACTAGATTCAATGGGACTGGTTAGGCGGAAGAGCGAGTCTGGGACGCTGGACGAGGCGCAAGGGGCCATTCACCGGTTGATGATGGGGGCGCTTCTATCCGAGCCTCTTGCCGGATGGGACGCGAAATCGCTCGGAGAGGCTTCTGGGCTATCCCAAACCGGAGTTCACCACCAGCTTGTGAAACTCAGGGAATCGGGACTGGTATCGGCACAGACTGATGGGAGATGGCATGTTCATGTTCTGAGGGGTGGTTCTATTTCTGCCGCCGTGGAAATATTGTCTGCTGAGGCCAAGGCAATACTCGGCCTCAGGATGTCTGAGCTAGGCCAATTTGTGACGGAGTCCGACGAGAGGATGTCGATACCAGTTGAGGGTGAACCCCCTGAGTTCAGAATAATGATAGCTGAACCGGGAGCCAGTAGCGAGAGTGCGGATAGTTTGGATAGCCTTGTTAATGACCTTGGACTATCGGGTGATAGAGCTAGGGCAGACGATAAGCTAGCTCGAAATGTGTTCGAGGAGCTAGCAAATGGAACCTCAGCGATTACAATCCTTGCACTATCCGAGAAGATGGGAGAAACCAGGTCCAGGATAGGCAGGGCAGTGGATCGGATGAGATCAGTGGGGATTGTCGAGAGGGTCCCCATGATGGACAGGATCGCACAGGACGTCTATCTCGGAGTAATGAGGCAGCACGATGCCAGGGGGGCTGATTGGCTTATGACTCGAGGAGGGCTGGGAAGATTGGAAGAGGGCGTCTCAAAAAAACTGATTAATGGTGCAAAAAAGAGTTCGCTGAGCATTGAAAAGGTACAGTCGATACTAGAGCCTGTGAGCCTCGATGCTCAGAGAGTTCTTCTGAACACCCTCGGAGGGAGGATGCCATATGGGTTCAGGGTCGCAGGTAGAGATGGCGAGGAGATTTCAGAGAGGGTCATGAGGAATGCGGATAGGACGCTCAGAAGGTTACGGACGGTAGCTGGAAGGCTGGATGAGGCCCTCTCGAATTAGGCGACCGTAGCAGGATGAGCCAGTTCTTCCAGGTAGTTGCTTACCTCGAGGCCTAGTTCCTTATTGTCTCGCATAGAATGGAGTTTGACCCTCATTGCAGAGGCTCCGGGCAGGCCCTTTGTGAAAGAGACAGCATGCCTCTTGAGATTCTTGCCCCCCTGGCTGCCGTACACTTCATCGCTGAGTTCCAGATACCTGTCCCAACACCATTTCCTAGCCACTGATTTATCCTCGTATTCCCATGGAGGGCTAGATTCTATCCAACCCAGGTCTCTCTTTATCTCATGGAAGATTGTTGGATTTCCTATTGCCCCTCTGCCGATCATAATTCCCGAAGCTCCGGTCAACTCCAAGCACGAACTTGCTGAACGGGCGTCGACGACATCCCCATTCGCCACTACGGGAATATCAACAGAGTCGGATATCTGCCTTATTTCTTCCCAATCAGCAGTACCCGAGTACCTCTGCCTCAGGGTTCTGCCGTGCACACAAATCCTGTTTACTCCCTCTTGCTCTAGCCTCTTTGAGATCTCCAGAGCGGTGTTTTCCCCACTACCAGTACCTAGTCTCATCTTTACGGTGATAGGTATGTCAGCCACTTCAATGCAGGCCCTGACCATGGAAACGACCCTATCTGGATCTCTCAGTAAGGCAGCTCCTGCATCGTTTCTGCACACCTTGGGGGCAGGGCAGCCGAAGTTGATGTCTATTACATCGGCTCTGTCTTGGAGCATTTCTACGGTTTTCGCCATCTCGTCTATATCTCCACCGAAGATTTGGGGGATGAATGGCTTCTCCCGGGGATCTGATTCGACCTTTAGCCACGAATATGTATTCTTACGAGTCAAACCAGAGGCTGCGGTGAATTCTGTAACAGTTACGTCTGCCCCGCACTCTCGGGCCAACAAACGGTAAGCCAGATCAGTCACACCTGCCATGGGGGCTAGGAAGAGTGGGACTCGTTGGACGCTCACGCACATGCGCAGATACTCCTAGTTATCACGGTACACCCAATATTTCGGGGTAATGGCCTAGAATGAAGATTCCCAGTCGTCGACATTCTGGGACCTCTCCCAATCGGCGTCTGTGATTGAGTCTCGAATCTTCAGAGTCTCTCTAGACAATAGCCAGTAAATTAGGGCGAGTGACCTCCTTCCCTTGTTGTTGGCTGGAAGAACGAGGTCTACGTTCCTTAGCTTGTTGTTAGCATCGCAGATTCCGACGACTGGTAAGCCGGAGCTGACCGCTTCAGAAAGTGCCTGTGAATCCGCTGCTGGATCGGTGACCAAGATTACCTCGGGCTCGATGTAGGTCCTGAGTCTTGAATTGGTCAGTGTGCCTGGGATGAACCTCCCGACAATCCTCTTCGCGCCGATTGCCTCGGCGAACTTGCGAGCTGGTCTCTGACCATACTGTCTTGCGCTAACCACTAGAATTCGGCTGGGCTCGTAGTTTGAGAGGAACTTGGCGACGGTTCTGATGCGGGCATCTGTCTGTCTTATGTCGATGTGGTGGAGTCCACTGCTATCCTGCCTGAAAGTGTCCAGGAAGCCCTTCATGTCTGCTGACTTCTGATTGGTTCCAATGTGAACAGCGTGCTGTTCGTACATGTCAAGGGGGACTAGGGGGCTCAGACTGTCATCCACAATGATTCCTCAGCGTCGCGGCGACCTGCCGATTGCTCATAAGCGCTACGCATGGACTCTGCTCGGGTAAAGTGGCTCAGTCTAGGTCAGATAGGAACGTACAATCGGGAAATTCGTGAATTTCTGGGAACCTAACGCATGGTTTAGTGGTCCACAAGGAGACCCTGAATTCATCTTGGAAGGACAGGGTGTCTATCGGTGCCGAGAAGGCGTAACCCCTTGCCCTGACCTCCAGCTTCCACTCCCCTTCATCGAATCCCGACGTATTTGATCCGGTTCCGGATTCACAGTCGTTCTCACCGCCCCATTCCCCTTCCAGAGAAACGGTACTGGTTGCCAGATAGCTCCAACAAACCTCCTGGTTCGGCTTTCGGAGAGTTACCTCGACGAATCTTATTTCGTCGGTATTGTTTCCTAGGTATTCGCCTATCAGTGCCGACCATTCGAAAGAGACTGACAAATCTAGCGACATCTTAGACACGGTTTGGTCTACGCGAATGGTAGTGATGTTGGAGTAGCAATCAAGTTCCTGAGCGTCTTCCTCGGTTCCAGGAAGAACGCATTCGTTTTGCGAAAACTTGTGCTCCCATCCGACTGGTTCGACGGGAACGGTGTCAATATCGTAATCTTCTCTGAGGTCTTCCATTACCTCACGCTGAATCGCGAGACCCATACACCCGCTGGTAAGGATGGATAGCAGCATCATTGCGGCCATTGATAGCCCAACAATCGGTCTTGCCATTGGTTCGTCGAATACACTGCGTGTCTTCAATGCACGTATGATTTGGTGCCTCTCGGTACTCATAGGGAACGTCAGTGCCGTAGGCTCAGTCCACCTTCGTCGTCATTGAGGCAGGCGCAACGTGATGGTGATGAGGGAAGAACCCTGCGAATCACTCTTCTTCTTCCACTACCCTCGGTTCGTGCACTTCTCGGAACACGATGGTTCCAACTCCGATGTGGTCCCTCAGAGTTCGGACCAGGCTGAACTTGGCGTATGACCAGTTCTGGTCGTATGCTATGGTGTCTGGGAGCGTGACGGTCAGATCGTCCTTCTTGAACTCGATTTCGAAGTCATCACGACCCGTGTTCATGTTTAGCAGGGTCTCGACCTTCTCCTTCCGATCCTCAACTACCTTCACGATTCGGTAGTTGTAGCGAAGAGTTGATCCGGCCAGTGGGTGGTTGTAGTCGATTCGTGCACGTCCGGCGCTTAGGAACTGTAGGGTGCCCTGCCTTCCTCCTATTTCCACAGGTGCGCCTATTGCTAGCATGTTAGGGTCTCGCACGCTCCTCATCAGGACGTTCTGCCCGATTGTCTCGACCAGGCTGGCATCTCTCTCACCGTAGGCATCCGCTGCCTCTATGTCGATTTCATAGTCCTTCTCGGCCTCTGCCTCTCCCAATGATGCCTCGAATCCGGCTATTAGCCTTCCATCGCCCACCACTGTTACCATGGGCTCGTAGGTTCGGCTTTCGTCATGCATATCATGCTCCTTCGCGACGTCCTCGCGAGTAGTCTCGATTAGCCTCTCTGCTTCACCTTCGTAAAGGTCGTAGTCAATGTGGACTATTGCACCGCTATCCATGAATGGGCCTCCTAGGCGTCCGGCCGACCCGCTTCCCCTTTTTCATACAAACGGTGGTGGAATCGGCTTCCTTGCCTCTATTACTCCTCTTCTAATTGGTTTCGTTCGCTGGATGAAAATGCTAGACCTGCCGCGAGTATGGTGATAAACCAACCACCCCAAACAAGGTGACTTCCCTGAAGTTCGTGCACTGTGACTCGTATTCTGTCGATGTCCCCGGTTTGGTTTAGGAAGAGGGACGGCATTAGGTCTTGGACTTGGAATCCATCGAGGATCAGAATTGTGTCGCCAAACATTCCCACGTGTCTATCGACTTCTGACCTGCCCGATGCTCCAAACCTCAGAATCCCTGGTTCGAGAGTGTCCACTACTTCCCCCTCCTTGCGCATCTCGACCACTATTCCGAGGTAGGCGTCACCCACGTCGAAACGGAAGTCATCGTCCTGGTTATCGATGGCGATTGTTTCTATGAGGACATAGTCGTAATCACCATGCCTCACTGGTTCGTCCTTGACTAACGTGACCAAGTGTGATGGGTCAGAGCGGTCAACCAGTGTGGTTGTCATTACATGCCCGACTAGTAGCAACAGTATCCCGAGATGGGCCAAGTGGCTAGCTAGCAACCTGATTCGTGGAGGTGAGAGGCTGCTTCTTCCTGACTTTGAGATTGATTTGTATGCGGAAGAGGCCGTTTTCCATGCCTGCCTCGATACTGGAGGAAATGCGAATGCCAGGAGGGTTAGCATGAAAGTGGCGAGCGCCCCTCTAGTTGCAAATGATGTGATTGGCAGATGGGGGTCACCTGGTAGGCTGAATTGATCGGACAGATAAGCGAGTACCAGCGAAGATGTAACTGCTGCAAGTAGCAGCAAGTTACCCTTTCTTGCGTCGACTGAGTTCCCCCATGAGTAGACGGCCAGTGCTAGGGCGAGGAGGCCGATTATTGGTGCGCCGTAAAACTCGTGCGCCTCTAGGCTTGTTCCGTCTATCTCTACTGTGAGGATCATCCATGTTAGCATGAGGAAAGCAATGCCCCCGTACCATGGGAAGCTCTTGGCCGCGCGCGTGCGCGAGGACGCGTCTTCGGGGACCCCCCAAGACTCTCCTTCCTCTTCTTCGGTCATTATCCAGGGGACAAAGAAGGGAATCATTCCAGCGAAGGCTTGGTACCATTCGGCGCTCCATGTCCAGCTTGAGAAAAGCATCAACGTCACTCCCAGTGCGACCCAGTGTGTTGGTGGCTTCTGGGCATCCCCCTCAATCAGTAAAATGATTGCCGAGAAACCGACCAGGAATGTTGCTACAGAGCCTATCCAGATGGAGACTATGACGAAGGAAGCTGCCAGCGTTAGTGAAAGGTTTCTATTTGACTGAAGGAGTGAGGTGTTTCCGGAGATGCTCAGTGACTCTGCCTGTTGCCGCCTTAGGTGGGTGATTGAGTAGTAGAACAGCAATAGTATTGAGATCAAGTACCCCATAATCTCTGCTCCCACAGCATCCATCTCGACTATCTCCAGAACTCGCAAGTAAGGATCCTGGGGTAGCGATCCCTCTCCGTCGGAAACGAATGCATGCACCGAGGCCCAGACGCCATTGGCCCTGGTTACCAGTGTCGCATGGAATGCAAGTGCTCCTGCCATTATCCCCACTGCAGGGGAGGCCTTTGTGGCTGGGCTGTTGGTGTTGGCTCTGGCATGCAACACTACCAGCAGAGCGAGCCATGGCAGTAAGGACCCGGTCTCGACTGGGTCCCAAGCCCAATAGCCTCCCCAATCGAGTACTGTGTATGCCCAGAGCCCGCCAAGACCAATCCCAATCGTCCCAACTAGAAACCCCGCCCTTGCCCAATGTAGCTGTGAACGGTGGATCTCGATTGCCTCGTCCCTCCTTATCACGCCTGCCAGAGCCACGCTTGAAGTTGCTATACAGAACGAGTAGAATGCGAAAACAATTGGAGGATGGATCACCATTAAGTCAGTCTGAAGAAGTGGGTTGAGGCCCCCTCCAATTATGCTCGAAGAAGTCTCGAAAGGCGATAGCATCGCTGCTAAAGAAAGAAGGAGCGCGGTCCAACCATGCATTATCCTGATCTCTAAGCTGGTTTCTGCTGATTTACGGGACATGCACCACGTTACGGCCCCCATTATTCCCGCCCACAGCAACAGGGGTCCAGACCTGCTACTCCAAACCGCTGAAATGCGATAGATCAGAGGTAGTTCTGATCCGCCATATCTGACAACTAGGTCGAGTGCCTCTGCATCAATGATGAATGCCACAGCCAGCAGGAGGAAGGGGGAGGCCTGGGATGCCGTGGTAACCGCTCGAACGAGACGGTCAGCCGACTTTTCTGGACGCAGGACGTGAAACAGGGATGCGAAAATGGCAGTCAGCAGGAGTAATTGCCCTAGAAGGGGAAGCAAACAGTCACCAACCGTAGAACTTGGCCCGACTGTAACCGAATGCCAGCATTGCCGGGACTATCTTCTTGAGATATAATCCGGGCTTTCGAAGAAGAATTCTCAGGCCGACCATTGCCTTTCCGCCAGCACCCATGTCAGACATCTCGTCTGGGAAGCACCTAGCCATCAAAGACATCTCATCGTCTGAGAGGTCGAATAGCGCGTTCTTTCCCCTCAGTATCTTGTCATAAGGTGGGAACTCTTTCTTCCACAGCTTCGTGTACTCGGCTATTCTAGAGGCACTCAAATCTCCCTCTGAGATTGCTGCTGAAGCAGTCTGGGCTGCGAAAACTGCGGACTTCAGGGCGAGATGGGAGCCCCCTTCGAAGAGGGGGGAGGTGAATCCAGCCGCATCACCTACGAGCATTAGGCCATCTGAATGTGTGTTCTCGTGTGGTCCAGATATGGGTATGGTTCCACCGAAGGCCGGGTTCCCCTTATTTTTCCAGGGGGGCAGTACCTGTTCAAGATCCTTGAAATGGGTTTTCTCGATGAATTCGTCTAGGGCCTTTTTCGTCCTAGGCTTATCCTCGGTAACCAATCCAACATTCGCCCTACCGTCGCACTTCGGTATCATCCACAAGTAACCCTTCTCAGCATATTCGGGCCAAATGTAGAAGTCTAGATACCCATCAGTTGGGACATCGATCAGCTCGTATTGCATTCCTGCAACCACCTTGCCTCTCGGATTTAGTTCTAGCATTTTCGAGGTCACCGAAGCGACTCCTGATGCATCGATTACCACCTTGGCCTTAATTGGGAAAAGATCTCCCTTGCCCTCGCACATCCATCCGGAGAATGCTCCCTCTTCGTACAGCTTACTCATTCCGGTAATCTTGTGGCCAAGACTCAGTCTAGCGCCCTCCTTTACAGCCGAGTCAGCGATCCATCTCTCGAACAGGTGCTTCTCGAGAACGTAGCCGTGTTCTGACAGGCATTTCTCTGTCCCATCAGGGAAAACCACCCTTATCCCCTTGACTTTCTTGCTGATTACCTCATCAGGAAGGCTGAGGCCTAAGTTCTGACAGGCTATGTCGGAGATACATTCACCGCAATGGACCGGTGTACCAATCTCATCATGGTCCTCGATGAGTATAGTATTGAGCCCTAATCTGGCTGACTGAAGGGCTGCGTTTCCGCCACCTGGTCCAGCCCCTATTACGAGGACATCACAGACCGTCGCTGCTTCACCCATAATGCGTCGGATGCGGATTACCGAATGAAACCGTCGGTCACGCCGCCTACGGCGGCGAGCGAAACTTCTCATCCTGTGAGCCTGCCGGAGGGTCGTGGGCTGGCGCAAACTGTCACGTTACATCCAGGCTCTTGAAGTGTCTGGAGAGCTAATCAGAGTGGCTGATCCAGTTGATGTTGAGTATGAAGCTGGATGCTTCGCAGACCGTCTTGTGAAGAGGGGAGGGGGTGCAATTCTTTTCGAGCAGCCAAGGCTCCCTGATGGGAGTATCAGTAAGTTCCCTCTCGCAATGAACCTGTTTGGAACTAGAGAAAGAACGAATCTAGCTCTGGATGTTGATTCTCCAGACGAGATCGGAGAAAGAATGGTGGCACTGATGAAGCCGGACATTGGCGGAATTCTGAGGGCCCCATGGAGGGGTTTGGGACTTGCCAGAGAGGGCATCTCGATGGCTCCCAAGAAGGTCAGCAGGGGGGCCTGTCAGCAGATCATGATGGATTTCCCAGACGTAACTAAGCTTCCAATTCCAAAGACTTGGCCTGAAGACGGCGGTCGATACATGACTCTCCCTCTTGTTGTGACGGCTGACCCTGATACCGGAGTACACAACATGGGGATGTACAGGAGTCAGTTATTCGGTCCAAGGGAAGTTGGACTTCACTGGCAAGCGCACAAGCACGGGGCCGAACACGCTGATGCATCTAGTGGGAGGATGCCGGTTGCAATATGTCTCGGAGGGCCCCCTGAAGTAATGTTCAGTGCTATATCTCCACTCCCAGACAATTTGTCTGAGTACGAGTTCGCTGGCCTACTGGGTGGCGGGAGGCTGAAGATTACAAAATGTCTGACGAATGACCTGTGGGTTCCAGCGGAGTGTGACGTCGTTATCGAGGGTTACATGGTCCCTGGGGAGACGAGGATGGAGGGGCCCTTCGGTGACCACTTTGGCCACTACTCCCTTCCAGATTTGTATCCAGTGATGCATATCGAAGCTATCACTCACAGGAAGGACGCAGTAATCCCAATGACCATTGTCGGCGTTCCACCCATGGAGGATGGGTACCTTGGAGAGGCCATAGGAGATGCCTTCTTGCCGGTTCTGAGATTCCAGCACAGGGATGTCTCTGACCTCTTCCTCCCACTAGAGACCGGTTTCCACAATCTCGCGATTGTGGCGTCGAAGCAAAGGTACCCTCGACAGGGGAGAAAAACTGCACTCGGACTTCTGGGCGCTGGTCAAATGATGTTCCTGAAGGTGATTGTGGTTGTCGATGAAGGTCACCCGGTGAAGGATATGGATTCCCTCCTAGATGCTTTGGACGTGAGAGTGTCCATACCAGATGATTTGGTAGTACTGCCGGGCATGGTAGCTGATTCACTCGCACATGCCTCGCCATGGGAGAACGTGCATGACAAATTACTGATCGATGCAACGAGGCCCGTTGATGGAGATATTCTACATGAGCCCGGGACCCAACCGGGTTGCCCTGAGAGCCTGGAAGTATCTGCTACTGGGATTGAGGGTATCGAGCAGGCTAGGCTTCTTCGCTCGTCGATGTTGGTTGTCACTACGTGTATTGAAGGTGGCCCCAAGCCAAATGAAAGCGTCGAGCAGGTCAATGAGATTGCAGCTAGGAGGCAAAGGGAGAAGATAGAGAGTATATGCAATGCGATTTGGGAGCTGGAGGGTTCTAAGAATCTGAGATGGCTATTCATCACAGATACGGATGCTGATCTTCACGAGAAGGGTTGGAGGCGGCGACTGCTCTGGCAACTTTTCTGCCGTTTCGATGTTGGTAGGGACCTTCATTTCGATGACCACAGAAACCGTGTTGCATGGGATGCGACGGCCCCTATCCCATCGAACGAGGGAGTGGTGCCTGTACGCAGATGGCCCGGAGTTACGTTGCATGACCAAGATGTTCTGAGAAGAGTCGAGTCGTGGCTGGACGAGGGTGGTTTCTAATGGGTTTCAGGGATGTCCTAGAGTTCGTCAAGGTGGAGCATACCTTGTTCTCACTTCCATTCGTTCTAATTGGGTATGTCCTAGCTCACAATCAATTCGTACACGAGCTTTCGACGCCGAAGTTTGGGGACGACATCCTCTGGATTCTAATTGCGGCGGTGGGAGCAAGGGGGTTGGCTATGGCACTGAATCGCATCATAGACAAGGACATTGACGCTTCAAATCCTCGAACAGAAAATCGCCATTTGGTTTCAGGTGCCATGTCGATGGGTACTGCTTGGTCCCTCTCAGCAGTTTTTCTTGGGATGCTTCTCTTCGGGGCTTGGCAACTTAACGAGGTGGCACTCATGATGGCTTGGCTTCCAGTTCTGGTTTTCTTAATCTACCCGTATACGAAAAGGTACACCTGGCTGTGCCACTCATGGCTGGGGCTTTGCTTGGGACTTGCTCCAGCAGCCGCCTGGGTCGCAGTCTCAGCCGATGTGCACGGGTGGGCCGCAATTACCGGAATGAGCGATGGTTCCACTGAATTCCACTGGTACCCCGAGGTGTTCTTCATTTCATTGGGTGTCGCATTATGGATAGCTGCCTTTGACATCAACTACGCTAGGATGGATGTGGAAAGCGATAGGGAAAATGGGATTCATTCATTCCCTTCCAGATTCGGTGAGCAGGCCACCACCAGGACCTCTGTACAACTTACGCTTCTTTGGTTTGCATGCTTCGCAATTTCCGATCCTATGGACGAGATATGGTTTCTTGCAGCAGCAGGGGCAATGTCAATCCTCAATATTGCAGTCATCATATCCCGAGATAGATTGGCAGACTTCCAAACAACACTGTTCCGTGTTTCGATGCTTACTGGGTGGGTACTTCTAGCAGCCATTATGATGGTTGATCCATTGACGGCTGATGGGATGTTGGACTAGGTGCTGTGATGTTCGTTTTACGCTCTGACTACGGGCCCGCCGGGGATCAGCAACAAGCGATTGACTCCCTAGTGGAACAGATAGAGGGGGGTCAAGAAAGGTGCGTACTCCTAGGGGTGACTGGGTCTGGCAAGACATTCGCGATGGCGAACATCATCGAGAAGTTGCAAGTGCCGACGCTGATTCTGTCTCACAACAAGACCCTGGCGAGGCAGCTGTGGCAGGAAATGAGCGAGCTGTTTCCAGAGAATGCCGTTGAGTACTTCGTTAGCTACTACGACTACTACCAACCGGAGGCTTACATCCCTGGTAGGGACCTTTACATCGACAAGGAGTTGCAGATGAATGAGAGGATAGAGCAGGAAAGGTTCTCCACTGTGGCCTCTTTGGTTTCCAGACCTGACGTGATAACCATCGGCACCGTCTCATCCATCTACGGACTTAATCCTCCGGAGGTTTTCGAGCAGAACCACCTCAGGCTGCAAGTTGGACAGAGTATAGACCCTCAAGATGTAGTCAGGGAACTCGTCGGCCTCCAGTACAGGAGAACCACCGGTGGAATGACTCGTGGCGACATTCGACTTCGAGGAGAGGTTCTTGACATCTGGATGCCTAGCAGGGATGACCCGATGAGAGTGAGGTTTGGGTGGGAAGGGATAGAGAAAATCCAGATTTGTGAGGCTATCTCTTGGGAGGTACTGGATGACTTCGAGGAGGCTTGGATTCATCCAAGAGAATTCTACATGACTAGCGAGGAGAGTTTCAACGAGGCTCTTGAAGACATAGAGCATGAGTTGGATGGAAGGGTCGACTGGTTCCAAGGAAAGGGAATGGACATCGAGGCCCATAGGCTGGAGGGTCGGACGAGATTTGATCTGGAAATGCTAACCGAGATTGGCTCTTGCAAGGGCGTTGAGAACTACTCGAGGCATTTCGACAGGCGCCAGAAGGGGGAAAGAGCGTACTGCCTACTGGACTTCTTCTCCACGAATGCAGAGAAATTTCACGGTGGTGACGATAGGTATCTGGTGATAATGGATGAGAGCCACGTGACTCTGCCACAAGTGGGTGGAATGCATGGAGGCGACTTCTCCAGGAAGAAGAACCTGATTGACCATGGTTTCAGGCTGCCTTCAGCATATGACAACAGGCCTTTGAGAATTGACGAGTTCCAATCCATAGTCCCCCAGATGGTGTATGTCAGCGCTACTCCAGGTGAGAGGGAGCTGCGTCATCTCGCTGAGGTTACCAAGCAAGGGGTCCCCAAGGGACTTCTTCATGTCAAGGGAGGAGGTGGAGTTTCGACTCCCGAGCTGGATAAGAAGGTGGGTTCTTCGACTCTTGAGGGGGCCCTCTCTGAGATCGAAGGGGTCGTAAATATGGAAATCAGACCTACTGGACTTCTTGACCCGAAAATTGTAGTCAAGGGGATAGAGGGACAGGTACAGGATCTGATGTCGGAGATAAATTCCAGAGTGGAGAGGGACGAGCGGGTGCTGGTCACGGTACTGACTATCAAGTTCGCAGAGGAAGTGGCTGGTTACCTTGAAAGAAATGGCATCAAGGCACACTATCTGCACTCTGAGATTGATACTCTTGAGAGGACCGAGATCATCAAGGCCCTCAGGATAGGACACATCGACGTAATTGTAGGAATCAATCTTCTCAGAGAGGGACTGGACATACCAGAGGTGTCACTCGTTGCAATATTCGACGCGGACAAACAGGGATTCCTGAGGAACGAGAGGTCTCTCCTGCAAACAATAGGAAGGGCCTCTAGGAACGAGAATGGAATTGTGATTCTGTATGCAGACTCGATTTCCCCCTCAATGGAGGCAGCGATGAAGCAGACCACCGCGAGGAGGGGCAGGCAGAAGAAGCACAACGAGGAGCACGGGATAACGCCCAAAACCATCCAAAAGCCGCTTCCGGTAATGGGCCAGGAGATAGGGGATCTTTTGGCTGGGGCAGCGGGAAAAGGCAGTGGCGGAGGCAGGAGGCTGGTTGCGAAGGCCCCTGGGAAGAAGGGGCTCGACGGGATGGCCCAGAAGTTCGCACTGGGTGCTGGTATGTGGAATACATCCGATTCAGTTCTAGACAACGTTAGTCAACCAGAATGGGCCGAGGCCCCATCGGGAAATACTGACATCGGGGAGAGTGGTGACTTATCGAGGATTGTCGAGAAGCTGGAGAAGGAGATGCGGGCTGCAGCTGCAAGACTTGACTTCGAGAGAGCTGCTTCGATACGAGACAGGATAATACAACTGCAGAGTGCGACCAATTGAAGGGGAATGAGCGACGCGGACTGGCGTGGCCGGATACTCGCGAGACGACTTCGACGTCCCAGTCGAGGACTATGACTTCGAGTCTGTTGACAGTGTGAGGTCACTAATCGACCAAATGTCCAGAGCTGGTGGTTTCACAGCAACAAAGCTTGCATCTGCAAGAGACATATTGCGTGAATCGATGGAAAGAGTCAGCGAGGATGGCGTTCTGAATTGGCTCTCTTTCCCTGCATGCCTTTGTGCGACGGGAACTAGGGGGTTCTTCCTAGAGGGTCTGAAAAGGCAGTCTTTCAATGTGATAGTTACCACATGTGGAACTCTCGATCATGACATTGCTAGGACCTACCGGGAGTACTTCCACGGGGACTTCAGCTTGGATGATATTGCCTTGGGTGAGGAGGGACTCAACAGGCTTGGCAACGTGATTGTCCCGAATGAGTGCTATGGGGAGATTTTGGAGAACGTGGTTCTACCTTGGCTAGATGAAATAGAAATCGAAAGGAAGGAGGCATCCCCGGAGAATCCGTGGCTTGGATTTGGTTCAGTTGAGCTGTGTTGGGCTTTGGGAGACAGAATCGAAGATGAGTCGTCCTTGCTTCACTGGGTTGCAAAACACCGTATCCCCATGGTCATTCCCGGAATTACCGATGGATCTATCGGAGCGCAGCTATTCATGCACAGGCAGAAGAACCCCCAATTCTTTGTTGACCTGATGGCAGATGAGCAAATCCTCTCTGACTTGACTTGGACAGCAGAGGAGAGTCACGCGCTAATGGTAGGGGGAGGCATTTCCAAGCATCACGTCATTTGGTGGAATCAATACAGAGGTGGATTGGATTCGGCAGTTTCAATCACTACTGCGCCAGAATACGATGGTTCTCTCTCTGGTGCTCGTCTACGGGAGGCCGTTTCTTGGGGAAAGATCCGACCAGAAGCGCCCCAGGTGGTCGTAGAAGGCGATGCCAGCGTTATTTTGCCGGTTCTCGGTGCTGATTTATTCTCCCAATAGTAGGTATTATCACGACTTGTTCCGTGAAAACGGCTAAGAGCGGTCTTGCACCGGGCCTGCTTTATGTCCGTCGAGAAGATGATGCATGATATGATTGAGATGCTAGAAGACGCCGTGGGTGACGCAGTCAAGCACGACAAGGGGAACAAGGCAGCTGGTACCCGAGTCCGCAAGGCTATGCAGTCCGCCAAGGGAATGGCCCAGACCATCAGGGTGAAGGTCCAGAACGACAAGAACTGAATCTAGTTCTCCGCGTGAGCGAAGACCTCCATCAGTGCAACTCGCATGGGGACTAGCGGATGCCATCCATCTGTTCCCAGTTCCCTCAGAGCTTCGTGAAGTGGCCCTAGTTCGGGTCTTCTGACTGATCCCCTAGATGACTCTGGAACTGGACTTGGAATTGCCGAAAGAGACTTTGGGGTGTGCGAGTGATTCAGTGCATTGGTGAACCTAGACCAAAGTAGAGACATCTCCTCTAGAACCTCTTGGGGCCCCCATGCACGCCTCCCGGACATATCCAGTATGCCCTTAGGCATTACATCCGAGTCGGCCATTATCAGTAAAGAGAGTGCATCGGTGGCATCCCTTACATGCAGCCAGTGCCTAGCTCGGATTCCAGAGACCTCGTTTTCGTTTACGCCTTCCATGATTCTGTACGACCACTCGTGGATGTCCATTGGACCCCATTCACTGGGGGATTCGGGTATCAGCAAGTCATGGATTCTGACAATGAGACTGGCATCTCCAGCCTCCGCATCTCCAGGGACCACGACAACGTCGCCACTAGACCCCTTGCCTAGGGAGACGACGACATCGGCATTTTCTCTGTCTTCAGTGAATATTGCTCCCGCCCTGGTTAGTCTGTCGGAAATCGCATCAAAGAAGACGTCCCTTTCTCCAACGATGTGGACCTTCTTTCCCATCCGATCACTCATGCCGGGGAGTTCGCCTTGATTTTCTTTTCAACCGACGAGAAGTGTTCCAATGCCTGCCTGATGATGTCAACTATCATTTCTATCTCCTCGGATGTTATGGCGAAGTGAGGGGTGAATCTCAGGGCGTTTGAGCCTCCGTGAATTACCCCCAGGCCATTTCTTCGGCACCATTCCTCAACACTGCCGAATCCGATGACTGGGAGTGTGTCTGGATCGAGTTCCGCACAGAGTAGGAGTCCAGTTCCCTGAACATCGATAACCCTGCCTGGATACTCCTCCATTAGGCCAGTCAGTTTTCTCTTGAACTCCAAACCGCGTTCACGTATGTTTGCCCTGAGTTCTGGAGTGATTCTACCCAGAACTGCGATTGCGGTTTCTAGTGCCCGTGGATTCGTTGTCATAGTATTGCCATAAACGCCAACGACGTAGGTCTGGGCAGCCCTCTCACTAAGTCCGACTACTGAGAGGGGGTACTGACCTGCACTCAATGCCTTTGACCATGTCTCCATATCAGGTGCCTCGCAATCCTCGAAGCCCTCGTAGTCGACTATACTTAGGCAACCCTGGCCGCGAAATCCTGCTTGTATTGAGTCAACCAGAAGGAAGCTTCCATGCTCCTTAGTTAGACGACGTGCCTCATCGTAGAACTCCCTTGTAACGCATTGTCCTGGGTTGCCTTCTCCCATCACCGGCTCCATGGCCATCATTTCGATGAAGAATCCCTCTTTCTCGGCCTCTGCAAAGGCACCCCTTAGTGAATTGACGTCGTTTGAAGGCACGAACATAACGCCCTCCTTGTCACGGAAAGTTGCCAAATGCTCCTCATACTTGTCCCTGCATGAGTCTGAAATCTGTGCGGGGCGCTGTGTTCTGCCATGGAACGCCTGCTCAAGAGCCAATAATTTCGTGGGCTTCCCCTCATGAGAGCCACCTGGCCCAGTTTCGATCTTCGAATTTAAGTCGGCTATTCTCATTGAGATAGCCACTGATTCAGAGCCGCTATTCAAACAAATGAACCTGTCAAACGGGCAGCTCCCTCTCGATTGCCCTACTTCCTCCCTGATCTTATTTGCCAGTCTTTTCTGACTAAATGAGGGAGTCATCACATTGGCCATTACCCAGTTCTGCTGCATCGCGTTAATCACGTCATCAGGGCCGTGCCCCATGCCAAGCATCCCATATCCCCCGTTATCATGCAAGACCGCACCGTGGGAAGTGACTATCCATGGCCCTCTTGCAGCTATTGCTACATACGGGTTTACTGTTTCTGGTGCGTAGAAATTGACGAAATCAGACTGGATCTCCCTGACCATATCATCCTCATCCATCTCAAACATCGAGATTCCTTGATCGGAAGAAAGGGTGTCGAAATTGATTATTGATTCTTCAATTGCCCTGGAAAGGGAGGGGTCTGATTCGGAAAACATCCGAATGACCTCATCGGGAAGCCCGGGAGTTAGGGACTTACCAGTCCTTTCGCGAATCGAGTTCAGGAGTTCCAACGCGTCTGTCATCGCATGTTGGAGTGACGCGACGCACATCAAGGTTCTCTGTGAACGGATTAAGATCCACGCCTCAGAAGTCCCTGACAAACGACGAAACTAAATTTCTGATAATCATACAAATAATCAAACACACTTTAAATTATCAATAGGAAAATTGGGTTATCCTTAAAATTTCCAATTAGATTATCAGTCTTGTTAAACGTATAGTATAAGTGCCAATCAAGTGTCTGGAACATTGTAGAGAAGCGCGGGGGATGCACACTCAACAACGATTGGTGAGAAAATGAATGATGATTATAGGATACAGGAACTACTGCAGAGGGACGTATATGTCGGAGACACATTCGTCGGTGTGGTTACGGGAGAAAGATTCCATCCAAGGGACGAATGTGTTCAGTCCCTTAGATTGAAAGTTGTCCCCGGAGTCGCAGAGGAATACATGAGAAAGGCAGCTGAAAGCGCGCCCCTTTCGAAGGATTTGGTTCACAGCATTAGGCCGGATGGCGCAATTAAGCTATCAAAATCAATGCGTGAACTACAGAGGAGGTGGAGGAACACAGTGAGGATCTCAGAGGAGTTGTTTGCTCCAGATGAGCTCCTTGATCGTGCGGTTCTTGACAACGATGGAATCGACATAGGGAACGTTGTGGGGATGGTGAAGATAAAGAGAACCTACAGGGGAGTTATTGTGACTCCACACTTCATGGTCAAGAAGAAGCACGGCATCGAGGAGAGTTTCATCATTCCCGTTGGACAGCTTGCCAGGACAACGTCGAGGCTTGACGAGGTGATCCTGAGGTGCTCCCTGAAGAGGCTTCTAACCCTCCCAAGTTTCCTGAAGTTGAACGGCGAAGACGGCGAAAGTGATTTCGGCGATGATGAGTAGGTTTCAAATCAGTAACCAATCTCGGACGGTTGCTTAAGGGCGTGTAGCTTAGTTTGGCTGGAGCACCCGGCTGATAACCGGGAGGCCACAGGTTCAAATCCTGTCATGCCCACCAATCAAATCCCCGTTCACAAGCGGTAGCGTCATGAAGGAGGCTCAGGTCGCATCATCGTCACATGCCAGTGGTTAGCGGCTCATCCGGCCGCGATTTAGCCGTCTCCCTAGCAGGGGTAATGGGCATGGAATATGTCGATCTTGAGAGCAGAAAGTTCCCTGACGGCGAGGGGTATGTGCGTGTTCCCAGTGATTCCTTCGAGCTTGTCAGATCTGAGCCTGTAATCCTCGTTTCTAACACTTATCCAGACTCTGGGATAATGAGAACTATACTACTTCTCGAGGCGATTGGGGATGTTAGGAGGGGGGATTTGTCGAATTACAAGGGGCTAGAGCCCCAGGAACTCGATGACGTTGGCTCAGGTGTCTACCTAGCCATCCCCTACTACGGATATGCGCGGCAGGACAAACGATTCTCCCCCGGTGAAGCTGTTTCTGCTCGAGTAATTGCAGAAATCATGCAAAGCAGGTGCGATGGAATCGTGATCCTTGACCTGCACGAGCCCAAAGTCCTGGATGGGCTGGGCGTCCCGGTAAGATTTGTGAGCTCCATGCCAGAGATTGCTGATCTCCTCGGCAAGGAGGGCAGCCCAGACTTCATTCTAAGCCCGGATAAGGGTGCAATATCTCGTGCGTCCGAAGTTGCTGAACTGATGGGATGCGAATTCTCCTACCTTGAGAAGACCCGTATTGACGCTCACACAATAGAACACACTCCAAAGAATTTGGACGTTGAGGGCAAGGTAGTGGCCATAGTGGATGACATGATCAGCACCGGTGGCACGATTTGCCGTGCTAGTGACGCGCTTAGACGCCAAGGCGCTACTGCCGTATTCGCGGCTTGCACCCATGGACTATTCACCGGCGGGGCCCTTTCTAGGCTAGCTAACCACGTTGATGGGGTTTTCACGACTGACTCACTACCCAATCCTCGTGCTGTGGTGAGTGCCGCACCGGCACTGGCCCGTGGACTCAAGGACCTGATTGAGTGATTTCTTGGACACAACATGAACACCATCCAATACGTTGCGTTTATATCGGCCATGTCCTGCGCCGGCTTACCCAGCACGAGGAGATGTTCCAATGAGTGTTCACATAGCATTTGAGACCCCGAAAGACGTACAAGAACAAGTTTACGAACTTGTGAAAGCAATTGGCAAGGATGGCAAGGGCCGATTAAAGAAGGGGGCCAATGAGGTCACCAAGGCTGCAGAGCGTGGAACTGCCATGATGGTAGTAATGGCTGAGAACGTCAATCCAGGAGAGCTTCTCGCTCATATCCCAATGATTTGCAAGGAGAAGAGCATCCCATTCATCTACGTCGAGGACCAGGGATACCTAGCCGACTCAGCTGGAATGGTAGCTGGGACTAGAACCGCTGCCATAGCGGTCTTGGGCGTCGAAAAAGAGGCACAGGATCGCTTCAACGAAGTGAAGGGACACCACGAGACTCTCTCAAACAACTGAATGAAGGAGGCTGGACATAGTGGCTCAAGAATCATGGCCTGCTGAGGTCGTTGAGATTGTCGGTAGAACTGGCATGAGTGGTGAGGCCATTCAAGTCAAGGTAAGGGTTGACGATTCGAACAACCCACGAGACATTGGGCGAATTATCTCCAGAAACGTCCTCGGCCCAGTTCGTGTCGGGGACATTCTGATGCTAAGGGACACAGGTCGAGAGGCCCGTAGACTGGGGACACGTTAGGTGATTTAGATGCCAGAGACAAGAATCTGCAGCTTCACCAGCGAAGAGATAGAGCCAGGTACCGGGATTATGTACATCAAGAGAGATGGCTCTGTCATGTGGTTCAGGGACAGTAAGGCCCGCAAGAACGCACTGAAGCTCAAGAGGAACCCTCGAAGGCTCAAGTGGACCCAGCGCTATGAGAAGGGCGGCATTAAGTGATCAATATTCAAGTTCGCCGCGTACGAATTTGATGTATCTCTGCTCCTCGTTATCCTCGAATGGATGAACTCCTATGTTCTGCTGATATGCGATCCCTATCCATGATCCGTCAGGACTCAGGACCGTCTCGAAGAAATCGTGTAATGCGTGAACGTCGCCTTGTGACTCCTCATACTCTGTGACTACGTGCAGAGGCTCTGGGTCAGCTATCACGAAGTTCCAGGAGTCTCCCTCCTCAGGCTCCTGTAGCGCTCCTGCATAGAGGTACCACTCCTCGCCGGTTACGTAGTCGCCTTCCAAGTCACCATCATCGAAATCCAATCCGTAGAACGCTATTGCAACCACGTTCTCCTCGCTTATGCTAACAAACGGATACATCTGGATTCCGTTAATGTGGGAGATGTTCCATGTCGACCAATTGGTCCCGTGATCATAGGAAAGCGCGATTCTCATGTCCCAAGAACCGGTTCCCCCGTTGGGGCAATCAGCCCAGACAACCGCCACAGTTCCATTCTCATTGGTATTGACCACTGGATAGCCCTCCGGGCAATTGCCATTCCTTATCCCAACGTCCACTGGTTGATCCCACGTTCCGTCCGTGAACCCTGTGCCCCTCCCATATTGGTCGCTAATTCTGACTTGTACGGTTCCTGAGCTAGTATCAGCATCCTCCTGTGCAATGTAGACGTAAGGTCCGGTCCTCTCACTGGCAATAGTACTCCAACCGCCTGGCACTGCGTAGCATTGCGAGAACGTGAGGCCCCCATTCTCGGAATGATAGTACCAGTATCTTCCAACATCCAAAGTACATTCGGGGGGGGAGGCTCCTGAGTTCCCCAAGTAGTGGATTATCCCATCGGCTTGAGCGGCGACCCATGGCCTGTCGTCAGCCGCCATTGTGTTCATCCTCTGGCAAATGGCTGTCTCGTATGTCGTTCCGTTATCTGGCAAGGTGTGCCACCAGTTGTCCTCTAGCGTCGTATCCAAGTAATACACCGTATCCTCGGCGTCGACTGAAATATCCCCCTCATCCCCAAGGCATTCTGATCCTCCTGCAAGGTAGTTGGCAGTGAACGAATTCCCAGGGGTTGGTCCGAACGACTCCCCGTGACCCCAAGTAGTACCGTTGTCGTAAGAGGCCCAGAACCATGAAGCCCAGTAGTCCCAAGACGTCTGTTGCCCCTGTTCACAGGCATACCAAGGCCCTGGGTCCCCCCCAAGAACAGGGAAGAACGGGTTTGACTCGCCGCCCCACCTCAAGTCCTTGTGCGCTGTGATGAACATGTTGCCGCTGCTCGTTATCGATATGCTAGGCTCGTACCCTATTCCGTACTCAGGCAGGTCCTGCCCGTTCGACTCGTCCACACATTCCGCGTGCCTAGGCATGTACTGGCTCTGCTGCCATTCTATGCCTATTTCCTTACTGTTAAGGGGCATTTCCTCGACTCCTCGCTCGGGATTGTCGACAAATATCTGGAAAGAAGCGAGCACCACCAGCAAAACCAGAACGAGGGCGGCAGCTATTTTCATCGGACTTGTGAAAGGGAGATAGTCCCTGACGGACTGTCTGCTTGCAGAAACGGTTTCTGCTACGAGAACCTCGGCGTTAGAGTCGTTCACGTTTATTGCGTTGGCTTGGGTCTCTTGAGGGTCACCCCAGATGATTATGCGGAAAAGCCAGATTTCGGGTTTTCACTTTAATCACATACCTCAGCAATAATGCTATTACCGATGTACGGGAATAGTTCTTGTTCTGTGATAACCTACTACTCTCCGAGCATAGAAGGAGCATACGAGACTTACTGGAGACTCGTCTTCTCATGCGTTATCGAGCATACTGGTATGCCGGATCCCGAGTTCGACGAGGAGAGCAGGGTCTGGGTTGTTTCGATATCCCAGTGAATGCATCAGATTTTGCAAGTCATGTCCAGGCCGCAGCACATTGGGGACTTGATCTTGCCACATCCCTCTGGGCATCTCGCCACCGAGACCTCCCTTCCGTCGGCCGTGGTTATGGTGTCTGGCACCAGTTCGCTGTTGCATGCTGCGCATTCCATTCCAACTACTCCCATCCCGCAGGACGAGCATGAATACTGAATCATAACAGTGGCAGTGCCTCTCGGTGTATATGGATTATGACTGTTAAGTTAGACTGCGACAGTCCAACCGAACTCATCGGGCGCTCTCCTCTGTTGGATTGCCGTCAACTCCTCGTAAAGCTGCATTGTGACTGGCCCTACTCCTCCCTCGCAATACTCAACAACCCTATCACCATGCTGTATCTTCCCTATTGAGGAAACGACTGCTGCTGTACCTACGCAGAAGCACTCATCGGCTTCCATGGCATAGCCCACCTCCACCTTCTCCTCTCTGACCTCGTATCCCCTCGACCTGCCTAGATCGATGATGGATGACCTCGTGACCCCTGGAAGTATGGTGCCTGTCAGCTCCGGTGTTGATATCACGTCATCCTTGACGCAGAAGAAGTTGGCTGCACCCACTTCCTCGATGTACTTGTGATTGGCCGCATCGAGGTAGATTATCTCGGAGTAGCCTTCCTTCTTGGCCATCTTCGAGGGTATCATTCCGGGAGCGTAGTTCCCTATCGCCTTGACACCTCCAGAGCCTCCTGGGGCAGCTCTGTGGAACTCGTCCGATACTCTCAGGGAAGTGGGGGTTATCCCTCCCTTGAAGTAGGGCCCCACAGGGGACACGAACACCAGGAACGTGTACTCAGGAGCAGGGGCGACTCCGAGTATGGGGCCACTGCCCATGAGAAGTGGTCTGACGTAGAGTGCTCCCTTGCCCATGGGTGGGACCCACCGAATGTTCTCGCGGACCGTCTGCTTCACCGCATCTAGGAACATCTCTTCTGGAACTGGGGGCATCCCAAGTCTCCGAGCCCCGTCCTGCGAGCGCCTGGCATTGTGATCCGGACGGAACAATACGACGTTTCCATCGGCTGCCCGTTGGGCCTTGAGTCCCTCAAACAAGCCCTGCCCGTAGTTTATGACGCCGGCCGCGGGTGACATTCTCAGATCCTCGAAGTCCCTCATTGATCCGGGAGACCATTCCTCCCCAATGTTGCACTTAGCGATGTACATCCTGTCAGTCTGGGTGAAGCTGAAGGTGAGCGCGTCCCAGTCGATTTCAGGTCGGTCTTCTGCCAAGATTACAACTCCAGACGTACGTCTCGGAAGCAAGTCGGCTTTCAACGATTGCGCAAGGACTCCCTCCCGGCATCGTTATGGTCCCTCGCTGGGACATAGTTTGAAGGCAGTCAGTTACCTGCTGAGAGCGAGGCGAGCGGATGGAGTGGGATGAGAGGATGTGCATAGTCTCCGGTTCATACCAGTCTGTCGACTCGAATCCGCCCAGAACGACCGTGGAACTGTGGTGCCGCTCTCAAGCCGGCCACTCAGTGGTTCTACTGGTAAACGGGCTCCGCCCTTACTTCGATATAGCACTGCGAGGAGCTCCTCGTCCTGATGAAACCGTGAATCTTGACGGTGTCCGCTCAATTTCGGAGGTAGTGGAGATAGACGGGCCGGTCACCAAGTGGACGAGGCATGGCGAGAAGAGGCATTGGAGGGTATATGCTGACCAGCCTTACTCCGTCAGGAGGCTCAGGAAGAAGCTGGAGGATTGGGAGGTGACAAGTGCAGATATTCCATTCCAGAATCGTCTGATGTTGGATCTTGATCTCGGACCGCACATCAACGCAAGGGGGGAAGTTCTCTGGGCGAGTGGGAGAGCTCCCGATGAAGCGAAAAATGACTCTACCACTGACATTGGCTCAGCAGAGGTGGCTATCGCGAAAGCGGGAGGAGCGGGGATTTACCCCGTGGACATGATTGTCTCTTGCGAACTGGATGGATTATCCAGGACTGAGCCGTTCCCCGCCCCATTCGTCACTTTCTCGTTCGACCTGGAGACAAGCATCTCCACTAATCGTATACTATGCGCTGCTGCTGTGGTGGATCGCGCTGGTGAGCGCTCCGAACATGAGTTCAAGGGCGAAGAGAGGGAAATCATGGAGGGGCTGACTTCCCTTGTGAGGGAGTCTGACCCGGACTTCGTTACTGGTTACAACATCGATAACTTCGACCTTCCGAGGATGGATGAGCGAGCAGAAGTTATCTGTCCCAGGCCGAAGTACAACAGAGCGCCACTGTTTGGCTGGGGGAGAGTCCCAATGAACGAAGGGGAGGGCAAGAGGATATTCCCAACGAGGCAACAGAACAGGGTTTGGAGGATTCCTGGAAGGATACCCATGGACGCATGGTGGCAGGCACGGCAGACACTGCGGCCCCAGCGGGAGTCATTGAGGTACGTCTCACAACTCCTCTGGCCTGATGACGAGGGAATGCGGAAGCTCGATGTCGATGCAAGCAAGATGGACGAGGAGTGGGCTGCAAGACCTGATGTCGTGATGGAGTACTGCGTTAGGGACACGCACCTACCCCTGGACATACTTGGGCACCTAAAGGCAATTGCCCGGAAAGAGGCCTTGGCTTCGGTGTCCCTGACTGCAGTCGAGACTGCGGCTAATGGGACCACGAGCCAATGGATCGACTCGCTTGTGATGAGATTGGCCGACAAGGAGGGCATAGCTGTCCCAATGACCAACTCTGGACCGAGGAAAAGGGATCAGATCGCAGGAGGCTACGTTCACGAGGTAGAGCCTGGAATGGAGCCATGGGTCGTTGTTCTCGACTTCAAGTCGATGTACCCCTCAATAATGATCAGCAACAACATCTGTTCCACCACCCTTGTGAGAGATGGCGAAGAAGACTCGTCACACAGCGTCTCACCGACGACTAGAACCAGATACAAGTCGAAGGACGAAATGAACGGCCTTGTCCCTAGGCTTCTGGAGGATTTGATGGCAAAGAGGGACTTGTACAAGAAGGGGATGGAGGAGGCCCAAGCAAGCAATGACTTGGTTGAGGCTTTCCTACTGGATCAACTACAGTATGCGGTCAAGATACTCATGAATTCGTTCTATGGCGTCTTCGCATCCAGCTTCTACAGGTTCACGCATCCCGACTTGGGAGCAAGCATAACCGAGTGGGCCAGACACAACATCAAGGCGATAATATCCCAAGTCGAGGAGGGCGGTAATGACGTGATATACTCGGACACAGATTCAATTTTCGTTAAATCGCCAGTTGATGAGGAAGCTCCCACAAACAAGCCTGAAGACCCAGACGGGGCGGAAGTCTGGGAAAGGACACGTAAGGAGACGCTGGAGTTTGGCGAGGGGCTCGCTCAGATGTTCACCAGAGAGGGCGCGGAACTCGAGTTCGAAACCGCCCTTTCCGCATTTTTCAGCCACGGAGCGAAGAAGAGGTACGTTGGAAGAGTAGTATGGCCTAGGGAAGAGATGCTGATAAGGGGCTACGAAGTAAGGAGGACTGACTCATTCGACCTCCTTTCCGAAACCATGACTAAGATGTTCGAGATGCTTCTGGATGGGGACACAGAAGAAGCTGTGAACATGACCAAAATGGCGATTGATGAGGTGCGAGCTGGGAATGTTGACCCCTCGAGGCTGGTGATTAGCCGCTCTTGCAAGGGGAAGTGGAATTCCAAGAAGAACGAGTGGGACTTCAGTGTGTACAAGAACGAAGACGGGCTTCCTTACGTGAGAGCTGCGAAGCAGAGAATAGAGGCGGGTCTGCAGTTCACTCCGGGAATGAAGGTGGGATACGTGATCACAGAACCCGATGGGGGCGACAAGAAGCTAGGGGTGAGAGCCTGGCTGGTTGATGAAATAGGGGGAAAGCCACCTGAATACGATAGGAAGTACTACGCAGGACGGCTGGCTAAATCCCTAGGACGAATCACCGAAGCATTCGGCTGGAACGAGAAGGATCTGCTAGAAGGGACCAGGCAACAGAGCATATTCGACTTCTAACGATTTATCGCAGGGTTGATTTCATACAAGCCTCCAGCGATGCAACATGAGAGGGGGCAAGGCTGCAGGCTCGATGATGGCCATGCTGATGATTTTCACTGCACTGGCGGGCTGTCTGGACGTCTTGGGAGGCAATAGCCCACCCACTGCGAACATGTCGATAGACCCCTCGGGCTCGGTAAAGGCGGGAGACTCTGTCACATTCAGCGCAGTCGGGTCCTCTGACCCCGATGCGGACCCAATGACATTCTCATGGACGTTCGGAGACGGTAACACCGGTTCAGGCCTAACGACGAGTCACACTTACGCGCAGCCAGGGGAGTACTCCGCGAAGCTGGCTGTAGGCGATGGGACGCACGAGGTAACCACTAGCATGACTGTGAACGTCATAGACTCTTCAGCGAGAGAGCCGAACGCGGAGATAGTCGCTGACAAGGACTCGGACTGCGAGGGGGAGTCGGCACCAAGCGGTGACTTCGTTCTGGTTTGGGTGTGCGACGACGACAAGGAGATTGACGACAGGCAGATCAGCGTTTCCACGACTGTGGCCCTAGATGGGTCTGCCTCGTGGGCAGGTTGCGATCCCGAGGACCCCGAGTGCTACTCTGAGGAGTACCTAGTCAGCTACGAGTGGGACTTGGACAGGGACACCGACTCCGACGGGGACGGAATCACGGACAACGACGTCGATGCCACGGGGGAGACCGTTAACTGGGAGGAAAGGCCAGCAGGCGCCTGGGACATACGGCTCACCGTTACCGACAACAACGGCCTCACTGACTATGATGACTCCGTTGTATACGTCAACTACAGGGGCAAGTGGGTGGACTTCGAGATGGACAGGAGGATACAGGAGCCAATCACGATGACCTGGGACTTCCCAGTGACCTACGACGAGGACGGGAAGGACAGGATACGGTACCTCAGGGTCAAGGTGGACTACCCTCAAGAGGACGACGATCAGATACTCGGGGGAGTAGATACTGACAACAAGCTCGACATCTACCTCTACAACAGCACGGACGAGGAGATCTCCAACACCACGGGCATAGGCAACGACAATCGCAACGCTGGCGACTGCGGTGGCGACGACTACTGCGTCTGGATGGTAGTAGGCGGATCGACCGTGAGGGGTTTCCTCCCCGGGGAGTGGACGGCCGACCTTGTGAACGAGGAGACGCACACTACCAAGGTGAACTACTTCATCGTCGAGTTGCAGTACAGATAGTCGATAATTTGCCCTCTGGTGGACATTATCGGTGTGCTGCTAGGAAGTGGGCAATTTCGGCTAGGGGGAACGATTCATATACGCCCCTTCGGTCGGCGGGCCACACTTAGGGGTGAATAATATGGGTTCACAATGGGAAGACAAGAGCAAGCCGCATCTGAATATCGTGTTCGTAGGGCACGTAGACCACGGAAAGTCAACGACAGTAGGTCGTCTACTTCTGGATAGCGGGCACATTGAAGCACACGTGATTGAGAAGAACGAGAAGCTAGCTGCTGAGTCCGGTAAAGCCGGTTTCGGTCTGGCTTACGTTATGGACGGACTGAAGGAGGAGCGCGCGCGTGGAATTACCATCGACGTCGCTCACAAGGAGTTCTACACCCCTAACTACTACTTCACCATCATCGACGCACCTGGTCACCGTGACTTCGTGAAGAACATGATCACTGGAACCAGCCAGGCAGACGCTGCAGTCCTGAACGTTGCCGCCAACGACGGTGTCAACGCGCAGACAAGGGAGCACGCCTTCCTAGCACGCGTTCTCGGTGTAACTCAGCTGATTGTCAACGTCAACAAGATGGACATCAGCGGTGTTAGCTGGGAAGAGAGCAAGTTCAACGATGTCAAGGCAGAGGTCAGCGCCCTACTAGCAGGCGCTGGATACAAGCCAGACGAGATTACCTTCGTCCCATGCTCGGCTCAGCTCGGAGACAACGTGTACGATAAGAGCGGAAACATGTCATGGTACTCTGGCCCGACCCTGTTCGAGGCTATCGACGCTATCACAATGCCACCAAAGCCAACTGACAGGCCACTTCGCCTGCCAATCCAGGACGTCTACAAGATCAGCGGAATCGGAACCGTTCCAGTCGGAAAGGTCGAGACCGGTGTTCTACACTCCGGCAAGACCGTCGTGTTCAACCCCAGCCAGAAGTCTGCTGAGGTCAAGAGCATCGAGATGCACCACACGATTCACGAGAAGGCTGAGCCTGGTGACAACGTCGGCTTCAACGTCCGTGGACTAGCTGCCACAGACATCCGAAGAGGAGACGTCGTTGGATACACAGACAACGCCCCTGTGTTCGTCCGCCACGATGAGAGCTTCGTTGGAAACATCCAGATGATGGAGATCCCCAAGGCTATCGGCGTCGGGTACACGCCAGTGTTCCACGCGCACACAGCACAGGTTGCAGTTCGATTCGTCGAGCTAATCAAGAACCTGAAGACCGGTGAGACGCCAGCATTCCTGAAGTCAGGAGACGCGGCGACCGTCAGGTTCCAGCCAACCAAGCCAATGGCTATCGAGATCAAGGACAACTTCCCTGAGCTCTGCAGGTTCGCAATCCGCGACATGGGTAAGACCGTGGCCGCTGGAATGTGCATAGCCATCGATAAGAAAGATTGAGTCGACTAAGGTGAACAGATGCCCGTCGTCACGACCATCAGACTGACGGGAGAGAATCACACTGATGTCAATCAGGTCTGTGACCAGATCAAGCACATCTCGGATGAGACGGGCGTGAAGCTCCGCGGCCCAATACCCCTTCCAACCCGCAGAATAGTCGTACCATGCCGCAAGAGCCCCGATGGAGAGGGTGCTGAGACATGGGACCACTGGGAAATGCGCGTCCACAAGAGGCTTCTAGAGCTGGTGACCAACACATCGAGAGACGAGAAGGCCCTCAGGAAGGTCCTGAGGATACCAATCCCTGACTCTGTCACGATTGAGCTTTCACTGCGCAACCTAGGCTAGGCTACCCATTGGGTCCCAGGCATCAAGAACGACTGGCTCAGAGTCCAGCCCTTCGATCATCTTCTCCGTCAGGTAGTCCCTGGGGGCAGCGATCTCGAACATGTGCTCGTCGTACCAGCTGTCATTCATCGTGTAGTACCCCTTCTGTCCCGAGTCCGCTCCCCAGGAGTTCTCGACTCTCCACCTCCTAGGCTTTCCATCGACAACATCGACGCCCGTGAACAGCATCGCGTGAGTCATCATAGTCTGGCCGAACCGTAGGCGGTCGGCCTTCTCCATGCCGTACTCTATCCCATAGAGCTCGTTGGTCTCGAAAAGATTGGCGTCCCAGAGGCCTCTCTTCCTCTCCATCTGCTTGCCGACATCACAGCCCATCCACACAGGCAGTCCACCCTCCAGGAGCTTCTGGGTGATGTCCTTCATCTCACCACTGGGGACGTTTAGGTACACGACTGGCGGGCCCCCAGCTACATTCTGGAGATAGTCGACCGTGTATGTTCTGTAGTACTCGTTGCGAGGGTCGTTTACGATGCAGACGTAGTTCTCCCAGTCGATATCCACGAACTCACTGGCGAACTCCTGTGGCGTCATGCTCCCCTTCCGGTGGAACTTGTCGTCCTTGTCCCTCCATTGGAGGTCGAACTTCTCCGGAGGTGTACCAAGGTGGATGCACAGGACCCTCCAGATGTCCTGTATCCTCTTCTCCTTGTGCTCACGGGCATCCGACTTGCTTCCACCAGAGTCAATGATGGCCCTCAACTCACTTGCAGAGCTCCTCAGTATGTCCTTCAGTATTGCATTCATCCACCTTGTGGCGCTACTGCTCTTGGATTCGGGGTAAGCCGATTTTGGAACTAGTCCGTGCTTACGAATCAGGTTCGTCGCCATGTTCCACTGGCCACCGTCCCCAATTGGGTCCGAGAGGAGGAAGTGTATCGTTCGATCATCCACTGGCCTGTCGGAGGTTTCTATTATCGCCTCCAGGAAGTGATTGGAACGCTCGAACTTGTCCCAGAAGTGAATGTGTGACTGGCTGAACTCGAAGTTCTTGACATTCATCTTCTTCATCGTGCCCGGTCTGAATAGGTTCAGCGTGGCGAATAGCCAGCACCTTCCGCTATTCTTCTGGTGAGTGACCTTCCAGTCGTCTAGCTTGGTGCTGAATGTGGAGTCTATCGCCTGTACCAGATCCCGGCGCAATGCCACGTCTGACAGGGCGTTGCTGGTTACCGCGTTCTGGGCTATCTTCGCTGTAGGGTCATCTTTGAACGCCTTCCTCATGTTGCTAATCTGTTTCTTTGTCACTGTCTTGCCCAATGGCTCACCTCTGGTACCTAGTAGTCGGAGATGGCGCCACTAAGTCATTGCGAGAGACTAGAGGTCTGCAGCCTCTGCCAAACCTGCGGCAATAAGGGTGTCAGCGATTATTGAGGGACAGTTCTCGATGTCCCCTGCTGTGAGGGTTATCTCCGAGCCGTCTTCTGTCACTATGGGTTCGGCCATGTCCTGAAGAACGAGTATCCGCCTCATCTCGCTTATTGGCTGGACTGGTGTTGGTTCTGGTGGCGGCGCTGCCCCTGTTCCGATTCCGGGGAATGCATCCATCTCCCTTATCCTGTCCTCCTCATCATAGTCAGGGTCTTCCCAGTGAGTTTTTTCTTGGAGCTGAGGGGATGTCTTTTCCTCTGGCTCATCGGACTTCTCCACCCCTGGAACAAACTCAGTCAGCGGGGCGGTGTGTGAAGGTGTATGAGGAGGAAGGGGAGGGACGTCCCATGAGCTACGTAGGAGGGAGTTAAGGGAGACCTCGTGCTTGTACTTGTCAACCAAGTGACCTATTCCCGAATAGAACGCCCTCTCAGACGGGTCATGCCTCTCCCACTCTATTATGCCGGGGCCGTTTGTATCGGACATAGAGTCACCCTCGGGGGAGCGGAGTAAGTTCGAAAGTATGGCGTGCTGAGTGAATGCGTTGAGTCGGTGTCTGGTCAGATCGCTTACCTGTGTTCGTGTTACCCCTAGCTTACGAGTCTGTAGTTGGGCCTTAGCTGTAGGTCCCTCGGTGCGCATGGTTTCAGCCAACTCGGACTCTAGGTTACTCACCAACTGACCGACGGCTGCCCAGAAATTCGCCATTGGCAACTCGACCGGGACAGCAGAAGACCTCTGTTTCCGGCTTATCTCCATCAGGGCCTTGTCGACTGCTATCAACTGGTGAGAGTTCAGCCTTGGCACCTCATTATCGCCATCCATCCCAGACACCCGGAGCGAATGCATGCAAGGAGACTATTGAACAATTCCTCCGAAGAAGTGGGCAGATGTCGGGAGGCGCGAGTATCAAGAGGGTGATTACTGTCGCAATCGCTGCAGGTGTACCCGAGTGGTCAAAGGGGGAGGGCTCAAGATCCTCTGCATAGCGCTTCGCAGGTTCGAATCCTGCCGCCTGCACCAGAATTCATCATATCCTGTCAATTAACGCCCTGAGAAGCTCCAGTGAGCCTTCCTTTCCATGGGCATCTGTGACTGCGTCCGCGGCCTCTATGACGCTCGGGTAGGCCGAATTCACGCATACCCCACAATCAACCATGTTGAACATCGGTATGTCGTTCGGGGCATCACCACAGGCAATGACCCTCTTCGGGTCTATCCCGCGCTGCTCGAAGGCGAATCTCAACCCGGATGCCTTGTCGTGTCCCGGTACGGTCAGGTGAACGGCGAATCCTGTTGGTATGACCGAGATGTCCGACCACTCTGAGCTGGCTATCGCATCTCTGACCTGCTCCCAATCGCCAATGTCGATCAAGCACCACTCTGTCTCCCTCCATCGGTTGGACTCTATTCCCTCTGGGTTCAATCCCTCGATCTGGGTCCCGAGCCACTGTGCCGCATCCCTAGTCCTAGATCCGTCTGCTAGTGCCTTGATCGGGTGCCCCTGGTGTGAGTCCCAAACTATTCCCCCGTTCTCACCGACTATGAATCCCGAAATGGCCATTGACTGGTGAAGTGGGGTCAAATTGGGGAGGGTCCGACCTGATGCCAGTGATACCGTCATTCCCTTTCTTTCAAGCTCTCTGACAAGCGTAATGGTCTCTGGGATCATTCCGTCTGCATCCAGTATTGTGCCATCGACATCGAAGACCAACATGTCCCACTCACCGTCTTCAGGTAGTTCGACCATGTGTGTCGGGATGCTGTTGACCTGATGACTTCATCGCCTATTCACTAATCAGATTCAAGGCATTCCCTACTATCCGAGGGCCATGGAGCAGGCGGATGGGTACTCCCTGTTGACACCGGATGGCGTGCACAGCTTCGAATGGGGCATCAGGGGAATGGACTGCCCCGATTGCGCCATGAAGGCGACCAAGGCGGTTAGCAGACTGCCCGGAATTGAGTCTTGCAAGATTTCTGTAACCGAAGGAACTGCGAGAATTGGACTGGATATCTCGAGAGGCAGAATCTCGAAGTCGTCCTCTGTTCTCGAGAGCCTGGGCCATAGCCCCGAGGTAGGCTGGACGCAGGTCGTTGGCATCACGCCGAGGGAGGCGGCCAGCAGAATAGGGAAGGATCGGAAGGACTTGAGGAACGAGCTGCTGGGAGTCCCGGGAGTCCTTGGAGTAAGAATGGAGGATGGGAAAATAGAGATTCAGAGCCTATGGATTGCAGAAGAGAATCTCAGAACGGTCGCAGAGTCGATGATCTCAACCATCCTAGGCGATGGTGTCCAGTTCGAGCCTTCTACAACGAAGAGGCTCAGGGATGACCAGGTCAAGCTGATCACCTCAGTCCTGACTATCCCGATGATTCTCGCTATTCTGATAGTTGAGAGCAGTGGGCTTCCGGGCATCATATCTTCCATAATCGGTTTCGTTGGAGTTTCCATGGCTGGTTTCAAGATGTTCCAAGAGGCGATGGCGAGCATCCAGAACAGGATACTAGGTTTCCAGGTGCTCACCTCCCTAGCAGTCCTCGGGGCCGTCCTTCTGGGCGAGTGGGCAGAGGCATTGATGGTAGTCGGACTGGAAGCCCTGGCCTCTCACTTGGAAGATCGTGCGCTAATCAGGGCGAGGGAGTCGATGCAGGGAGGCCTGGATAGGATACCGAGGGGAGCCAGGCTGGTGAGCCCGCCCCCTGAGTCAGTCTCCGGAGTAAAGAAGCTAAACGTGGTTCAGAGGAAGCTTACGATGGCTCCATCCTGCGTGCAGCCTGATGACTGTCAAGATGACGAAATGACTCCAGTAGGGGCTATTGGGGCTGGGGACTTGATCGAGGTTAGGTCCGGGGAGATAGTGCCAGTTGACGGTACGGTGATAGAGGGGGCTGGCTCTCTGAACAGGGCACCCCTCACTGGCGAGCCGGTTCCAGTGTCGATAAGCAAGGGAGACCTGGTAGAGGCTGGACTGACTCTCGTCAGGGGCCCTGTCGTTCTAAGCGCGGTCGCTAGTGGCGATGAGACGCGACTGTCGAGCCTCGTTGACCTAGTCAGGGAGTACAGGGACAAACCCACTCGAACCCAGAGCTCGATTGAGACGTTCACAAAGTACTGGGTTCCTCTAGTCTTGATCCTCGCTCCGTTCCTCGCCTTCCTCGTGCACGGGAGGAGTGAGGAGATGATCATGACCACAGCCCTGCTTTGGGTCGTCTCCTGCCCGTGCTCATTGCTCCTGGCCGCTCCGATACCCCATGCAGCTGCTCTGACTTCAGCCTCGTCATCTGGCCTGATCGCCAGGGGTGGTGACGTCCTAGAGGCGGCGGCGGGTGTGAGCCTGGCTCTTCTCGACAAGACCGGGACGCTGACTAGCGGCCATCCGGTCCTGACGGGGATATCGGTTTCCGAGGACGAGTCCGAGGACAATGTACTGCGAATGGCCGCAGGTCTGGAGATGAGGTCCAACCACCCCTATGCCAAATCGATACTGGGAGTCACGGAAAGCAGGTCCATCAAGCCGATGCAGGTCTCTGACATCGCAGACGGGGATGCAGGGGTAACGGGTTCCCTCAGAGGTCAGAAGCTGATGCTGGGACGTGTCGACTGGCTTATGTCAGAGGGAGTAGAGATACCCGAAGAACTGGACTCTTCTCTGGCCGAGTACAGGAAATCCGGGTTCGGTGCTAGCGTCCTCTCCATTGAGGGTAGGGCAATCGCCTCGTTCGGATTCTCACACGATGACACCCGCGAGGGAGTTGAGGAAATGCTAGAGTCTCTGACGAAGAGCGGAATCACCGTAGAGATACTCAGTGGTGACGAGCAGTCAAGCGTTGAGGCGTTCGCGAGCAGGTTCGGTATTCCACCCACCTCATGCAGGGGGGGAGTTGACCCGGAAGGCAAGGCAGCATGGGTCTCGGAGAAGTCCAAAGCTGGCAAGACCCTGATGGCAGGGGACGGGTTCAACGACGCAGGCGCCCTAGCAGCAGCAGATGTCGGTATCGCCGTCGGAAGCGGGGAGCAGGTCAACCTAGATGCAGCAGATGTGCTGATCCCGGGAGAGGACCCGCGTGCCCTATCGAGGCTGATAATACTGTCAAGGAGGACGAGGAGCGTCGTCCTTGCCAACATAGCAATCTCAGTTGGGGTTACCATGATACTGGTCACCGCGGTGCTACTCGGAGCCGAGATAAATCTGGCAGTGGGGATAGCCCTCCACGAGGCTAGTGCCCTGCTGATCATCCTGAATGGGATGTGGGTGACAGGGACGGGCGTACAGAGATTCACCACCCTAGTCGACCTTGCAAGGGACATAGGGACTGACATCGTTGACTCGTTTGGGGCGCTTATTGGGCGTGGTGATAGTGATACCCTGCGACCGCTTGATAAATCGAATACGTGAGGGATGGGCATGTCGGACGTTGTCGAGGTAGAGTCGAGACACGCTCCCCCACTAGCAGAATGCGCCAACTGCGGGCACATGCTCCCCCAGGGACTAGGCGAGATTACCTGCAAGGTTTGCGAGGCGGTATGCAGAGTGAGCCATCAGCCGACCATTGACGCCCTGGAGGCGGAGACACTCCCCTGCCCGCACTGCAACACCATCGTAGTGGCTGGCAGCCAAGAGAGGCCTCTCGACATCAGCTGCGCTGCATGCTCGAAACTGTTCAGGCTAACCGAGAAGGTCAACAAGGTCGAGATCCAGTGCCCGGGGTGCGAGAGCAAGCTCAGGATCAAGCCCAAGCCCGGTACGAAGGAGCTGAACTGCCCTGCCTGCGATGCAGGGTTCAACGTGACGTTCTGAGCCGTGCCTACGGCACGACCCCGCAAACCGCTGTTATCGGCCTTCTGCGACCCCCCTCCCTCAAATAGGGAGAAACGAGCGTCAGACTGGGGATGGGTACCCATGAGTGAGAGCAAGTCGCCAAGCAACGATGACTCCGAGGGAGTCGACGAACTGGCCGCCCTACGAGCTCAGCATCGTCTAGCGACATCCCCCAGCAGGGAGTCGATGGCACGTGCAAGGGACCACCTAGACGAGGAATCCAGAGTCCGAAGCGGCATACGCAGAGAACGCAGAATGAGGATAGCAGAGATGACCGAGCGGCTATCCGGGATGCAGGGAGCCATGAGGAAGGGGTACGACATACTATTCGACGAGCAGCTACAGCAGCTCGAAGCCGATCTGAGAGCCGAGCTCGAGGACGAGATGGAGAGGCTGGAAAGCGAGGCCCTCGACAGGGAGGAGCGCCTGCTCAGGGAGGAGATGGTCCACAGGCTACGGAGAGAGGAGAACAGGCTCAGGGAGCAATTGGACCTCGAGAGGGACAGAAGGCTGGAGGCTCACACCGCAAAGCTCCGGAAGAGGCTCAAGGATGAGATGGAGGTCGAACTGGACAGGAGGAAGGCCTTCCTGAAGGAGAGGCTCGAGCTGGAGGCATCCCAGGAGGCCGAGAGGATGCAGAGGCGCGTCGAGATGGACCTCAGAGAGGCTTCGGAGTCACATATTCACCGCAAGGTGGAGGCTCACCGGCTGGAGCAGGAGATCCAAATGAGGGAGAGGCTCGCTGAGTCACGGAGAAAGCAGGAGGCCGAGTTCCAGAAGCAGCTTGACGAGGAGAAGAAGTCCCTCGAGTCAGAGATGAAGTCCGACGTAGAGGTCAGAATGAAGTCGCTAGAGGAGGAGGCCGAGAGGAAGGCGCTCTCCGGGCTGGAGAGGAGGTTCCGTTCCGAGAGGGAGACCATGGAGGCCGCTCTGGCGCTGAAGAGGCAGGAGGTCGCCCTCGAGCTTGAGGTCGAGATGGAGCAGTCCGTAGCAGAATTCGCGAAGGAGCGGGAGGCCGAGATGCTAGCCAACTTGGAGGAGCAGTTCTCGAAGAGGGACGACCTCTCGAAGAAGGAAGTGAAGGAGATCCTGAAGTCGCTGAAGGCCGAGCTGAAGGTGAAATGGGAGTCCGCTCTGCTCGATGCGAGACAGTCCGCGCTAGATGCATAGGCACCGGGGACTAGCTTCCGGTGATGCGCTTTATCCTGTCATCCGCCTCTTTGGCGAGCTCCCAGTAGACTGCGCTCCCGGGGTTCGACTTGTTCGGCTTCTTCGCTATCACGATCGGTGCTCCCTCCAGGGGCGCCTCGGCTATGGCGACGAGCCTCGGTATCTCGGTTCCGAACACCCTCTCTCCGAAGTGGCGTCTCGCCTGCTCCGCCACGGTCTCCCCCAGCCTGCTGTTGGACTGGACGAGCGTGAGAGCTATCCCGAAGAGCTTGAGGCTTGGGTTGATGCTCCCCTGGACGTTCCTGATGAGGCCCAGGAGCTGGCTCATCCCCTCCAGGGAGTAGAACTCTGCCTGGACGGGGATGAGGACCCACTCAGCTGCAGATAGCCCGTTGATAGTCAGCAGGCCAAGGGATGGGGGGGTGTCCACGATGACCACGTCGAACTTGCCGGTGGCCTCCCTGAGGGCGAGCCTCAGCCTGTGCTCCCTCCCTATCCTGGTGGCCAGGTCTATCTCGACCCCGGAGAGATCGAGGTCGGCTGGTAGCACCCACAGGTTCCGGACCTCGATCGAGTTGGGTGGGCCCCTCTTCCTGTCAGGGTTGTGCCTCCTCCACGCGGTGCGCATAGCGGAGGTCAGCTGAGGAGGGCTCAGGAGGCACTCGGAAAGGGGCACTGGGTCGCTGTCTATGCCTCCCTTGAACAGCTCGTTCATCGTCGGTCCGAGAGTGCTCTTGTCGATTCCGAAGGTCGTCGCGACGTTTCCCTGAGGGTCCAGGTCCACGAGGAGGACCCTCCTAGCGGGGATTCCCATGTCCGAGTCTCCCTTGGCCAGGGCAGCTGCCAGATTCACCGAAGTGGTGGTCTTGGCGGTGCCTCCCTTGTGGTTTACCACGGCGATAACAACCGGCCCTTGCGACATCCGCTCCGCTCCCTCAAGCAGCAAGGGTGCTACCAGACCCGTGAATATTCCGAATCACTGGA